>Ga0126342_10003020_pt1 | contig 27272 bp, 27 predicted proteins | sample Cyp1metagenome_FD_92528 | JGI IMG/M metagenome (GOLD analysis project Ga0126342, IMG submission 92528) | Coral microbial communities from Lord Howe Island, Old Settlement Bay, Australia - Cyphastrea 1 metagenome | ecosystem: Host-associated > Invertebrates > Cnidaria > Coral ... | reverse complement strand
TTTTTTTTCCGACAATCAGTACTTTCGGATGTTTTTGGTCTCAATGGCCGACATCATTGGCAGTTACGAGCGGCTGCCCAACGATGCGGTGCGGGCGGTTGCCGTCGCAAAGCGACGTGAATATATCAAAATATGGTTTTGGTTGAGCAAAATATATTCCATGAATTTTGGCTGCTTAAACCTTAAACTTTCCAATTGTTTATGGTTGGTGATGCCCAACTTTTAAACCATCGAACTTCTCGACACGTCACCTGCACCACCCATGGCCGCACCAATGAGCGCTGCATGGCATTCGACCTGGACTTGGTCAAGTTGGGCCTAGCTCCCAACCATGGCACATGTGTAAACAATACCATAGCCAATAGGATATGGTAATATTAGCATATGATCAATATAGATCAATATAGATCAATATAGATCAATATAGATCAGTACAGATCAATATAGATCAATGTAGATCAATATATCCATCTTAGTTCAAAGGGTATTGTGTTGTATATGTTAGATTAGATCTAGCAATCATATGTTAAGATATATTAAGTGTGTTAATGTGAGTTGATTTTTAATATCTCCTGGTTGGGTGGAGCCCCATCTTCCCAGGGCATCTTAACCCCCCACCATCCGATGAACATCCTTGGGTTGGTGAACCATGAGTCATGGCGAAACATTCGAAACTTAAAATGATGTGTGTGTGGCAAAAGGAATATGAAACGACCGAAACGACCGATGATGGAGATTCTTTGGTATAAGTTGGTCAGGTTTAGCAGAGGCAATACCTGCTGATAGGCCATGGCCAAATAGCTGCTGATCAGCAAGCAACGGCGAAGAAATGGACAGGTTCAACTGCAGTTGACCCATCTATGTGCATCCTAGTTCGTGACTGGATAAATAAGTGGGTAAATATATATATATATATATTATTTACATATATTTACATTACATTCTACCAGCAATTGATCATTCTGTGTTGTAACTCCCCATTACATGACTATTTGATACTATTTGTGCAATGGGTAAATATCCATAGAAAATTCATAAATATCCACTATATCCATGACCAACTCCATCGCCACATCGCCACCAAGCCGCCACAACCACGTCCCGTCCCCCGAGGTGCCCCACCATTGGGCGTCACGGCTTCGGCAGCTTCGCCCCGCAGCAACTTCGATGGAAACGGCCACAGAAATGGCCGCAGGCTTCTGACATAACCATGACCATCCACAATAAAAAAAGAGGTCGTTTGGGTTCCAGATGGTTCCACGTTTTTCGGCATAGAATACACATAGTATAGCCTACAATGCCTACAACTGGGGTTATCTCAGTCACATTCAGTCGGATCCTACTTAGTTCCACCCAAATCGGCTTCACCAGGATGCGCAGGCTTTCGTTGTTTAAACAGCGCTCTGTGAGAGACCTGCCTGGGGACACCAGAGAAACGTGTCCGACGTGCCCAAATCCATCCCAAAAAAACAAGGATGGATTTGGACGTAGCCTCGCTGTACCATGCAGAAACGAGTCTGAAATGTACTTAGTGACTTAGTAATCTTAGTACTTACATACTGTACAGCTGTACAGTGTTTATTGAAGTGATATTCAATGAATGATATATGCAGCAAAACATCACACCCGCAATCTTGTTTTGGTTGTCTTATTTCTGGTCTCCCCAAGTGTCGACGGTTAAATCAAAGTCCACGGTCTTTGCCGTCGCCCGTGGCATCGAAAGCCAAGTCTCAGGCATCCAATGCCCCAATACCGGTATGGACGGTTGAATCAATCAAATCGTCCAATCATCTAATCCAAAAATTATCCAATCATCTAATCCAAAAATTATTCCGAAATTGATCAAATGGTACCACAAGTATCAACCATTTGTGGTACCGCAACCGTCTATCCAGCCCGGTCCATTGTGGGGCCAGTTTTTTCTCGGCACACTGATCGCGCAATCAGCTGCCAGTTCAATAGATCTCGTTCTCGCCAAGTTTCTGGCCCAGCACTTTGACAGAGTCCTGGCCCAGCCGTTGGGGGCCACCACACTTGGTGGTTAGATGGGGCCAAAGTCGTTGTGTTTCGGTTACAAGATGGTTATAACATGTTGTTTGACATGCTTAAACAATGTTAAACACGACTTTACATTCTCGATCATGGTTATAACTTAACATGCTACCCAGCAACGGAATATATTCAGCCGCCTTGGGTGGACAAGCCACGCCGCAGCTAACTGTTGAAGTACTGGATGCTACTGGCAGTAACAAAAACATGTGTTGTATTTCAGTCGGCATTTGCACGGCTCACAATATCTGAGGCGTTCTTAAACATTTTAGGAACCACAAGTGTGGGAGATTCTTTAATCATTGGATATCATTTGACTTTGGATCCGCCACTGATACTTGGATACCCTGTATGACATGTCTCGCATCACCTGAGTTCTTTCCGCCTTGGGGAAGATGTCGCTCAAATGGGTTGCCTTGAAGAACTTCCCATGGAGGATGTGGCACTTCCCCGCAACATGTTTTTGGAATTGAAAGAAACTTGGGAAATGCCAAATCTGAATGAATCCCCAATTTAGTCACCATTTTTCTTGACTGGAAACTGCGACCTGCTTCTGAAAAAAAACGGATCTTTTGAAAAGGTGGCCCATTGTTGCTTTCTTTCATGTGTCGACGATATCTCGATCTCTTGAACACTCAGGATCTGCATGACCTGGTGTGAAAGGGCAAACGATTCCTATAGCCTGGATCTCAAGCAGTTTACCAAAATATCAATTTGGTTGAAATACCATTGAGTTGATGGGAACTACTGAAATGGTTGCTGTGAATTTGATACTTTCCCAGATGTCTCAGTATACTCATTACTCATTGATCAAACATGGAAACCTCAGAAACCATCCCATGACTTCTAAAAAGTAAATGTGTGCAGGGCCAAAAATATCAACCGCCATGCTAAATGATTTTGTAGATTATTTTTACAGTCATTTGGTACATACCATTTAAATAGCATATGATTAATGGTTGTTTGAAAATCCATGAAATTGAGACACACCACAGCCCCTTGAGCCAAGACACGTTCCAGCCCCGCTGAATCTTCTTCATGCTCTCCAGCACCTTCGTCGTTCAACGCTTGGCTTCATGTCTTCATATTTTCTTGGGGTTGAGTGGATCATCTCACAGCCCCCAAATAGTTGCTGTTAGTCCTACTTATGAATATTTAAAATTGTTTTCCTATATCTAATATTATCTATTATTATCTAATGTATAAGCTTTCAGGAGGAATCATGTCCATTCCAATTTCAAGGGAACTTCAACATGGAAAAAGATGCAGCTCTGCCTCTGGCATGGCCACGGTCAGAACCTGCCGCGACGTGGGTTCCAGTGGCTTTCATAGGACCACACTGGGTATACTATTAAATAGATCTCAAATGTCTCACATTGATAATTATACTATTATAAATAAATAACCATTAACTATATTAGATTAACTATTGTCAATTAGTATATACATGATGGGGCATCCATGTTGTTCCCTGATTGCCGGGCACCTCGGCTGGATGGCCTGCGACATGCGACACGCCCATGGAGGGGACTCAACTTCGAGAAATCTCTGATGAATTTGCCCATCAACCAAAAAAAAGCTGCAGATTTGGCGCCATGTTCATGAAATGTTGAAAAAAATCGACTTGGAGCGCTTGAATGAGCTCAGCAAAGTGCAACGTTTGACATTATAGATGCATGACCAATATTGAAAAATCGCTCCGGTTTGAGGTTTTGATGACATTGGCACTGCAATCCATCATCCACCCATCATTCTATCATCATCTTTGCTGCCACATGTTTCACCTGAACAAAAATTAGGGATGCCTTCCACTGCCACATTCTCTTTGTCCGAGGTCCTGCAGATTCGCGCGCCGGGAATTTAACATGGCTGGAGAGTCCAAAGCTTTTTAAGCGATTTTATATATGTTATTGTATCTGGGCAAACCCTAATAATTCACAAATCTGAAATTCAGGGTTTCTTAAGGCTATTTTGGGATACTTAACCCTACTAACCGTCATTTTGACGTTTGGTCGCAGTGAGGTCGTTATAATTTACCCAGCTTCAACTACCGAAGGGTCCACCATCTTTCCGCATCTTTGCCACAGCTGTACCCCGTGCCCCTGCTCCTCGCTTCAACTACCTACCATGCTGCCGGTGAAAACGCATGGGTATGGATCAACATTAGGGGATCTTGACCAACAAACTATGGGGTTTAACTACGTCAGACATGGGGAAATTATTCATGAAACATAGGGGGAACGATCTTAAATCAACAAACTATGTGGGCAATATCAAATTCAACCAATAAAAGTGAGGTAATGTTCGGTCTAAAAGCAACCATGAGATGGAAACATTATGGAACCATCTCATTACAATATAGTATGGTTGATATGCTTCCTTACTATGGTCTATCAGAATCTCCAACTAATAAGTTAGGCAGTATAAGTCCCAACAAATTAACCAACCAATTAACATCAATTAACCAATCAACCAAGATATCTTAATAACTTCACATTGGCTGGGTAAATGGTTCATATATGTTCATATCACCCAATCAACCTGCTAAGATTTAAGTTAATGATTCAATTTAGGTGTTTGATCTTAAGGGTTAATTAAACTAAATTAAATTTGTTGGTTGAAATAAACCATTTAACATCATTTAACTCAAATGTACCAATCAATCAGCTGGGTACATGGTTCATATCACCCAATCAACCATCAAATGGGGTTCAAATCATGGGTTATCTTAATCGTTCAAGCCAACAATCAACCATTCAAATTATGGGTCCAGCTAAGATTTAATTCAAACATTGGGGATATGAACCATTATATAAACCATCATTTACCATGTTTAACATTCAACATTTTACCAAACATTAATGCTTCATTTGGACAATGTCACCGTCTTTCCCGGCAGCCTGAATCTCCGTGTTTTGCACGACCTCTTGTGAAGCCGCCTGGATGATACGCCATGGCTTAGTTGATACACCTATGATTTGGAGGGATTCACTATAAAAATACTATAAATATCATGTAAATAGATATCTTTAACATTGGAGTTACATGATTGAAATTCTTCATATATGTTCATACCATGTTTCCGTTTCCCTGTTGAATTGGAATTGGGAATCGAAATTGGTTGGAAGAAAAAATGCAGTGATTCATGTCGATTTCAGCGGTACAGATGATGCTTCAAATGGAAAACGAGGATTTGACAAAAAAATTACACGTTTCAAAAAAAAACATCTTGCAGGGGGTCAGCATTCCACTTCGTAGTTTTTTGATGCTGTTTGCGGACCTAACAAGGACCTAACAAGGACACCAGGGTCCTCAACATTTGGACAGCCTTGGGTTTGCGGAAACCGGTCTTCTTGAAGCGACCAGCCAAGCCTCGCACTCAGGGAAATGAACCCCTGAAAGCTGCTGTGTCTAGTTGGGCAGTTCCTATGGACATCTAGAGGATGACCATTTGATATGTGTCTATGTTTGTGGGATAATTGCAATGATCTTTGACATTGAGACTCAGAATGATCGAATGATGGGGATCACTGAAATTCAATAGAGAATGTGACAGTTGATGTACCGACCATCATCCAACATTCCCAGGACGTGACTCATACTTATTATTTATAGTTGAAATGCAGGACATTTCAAGAAAAAAAATATCGGACCGATCACAACACAACACCTGAATATTCGGACCTTGTCAGATATTTGATGATACTTGCGGATCCCATGCACGCATGGAACAGTTGGAGCTGATAAGCAACATGACTTCCTGAAAGTTCATTCAAAATTTTCTCAAGATGCTTCAATCCTGAAGACCACCCCCTTTAAAACAACAGAATCTATGGCTATTTTGTGTCCCCAACGGCCTGTCGAGATGAGTTGTCTCATCGCTTGAGCGCCTTTTCCCATCTCCCAGGCCTCCGAAAACGGCAAGTCTCCGCTACTTACCAATGCAACATCAAACCGTCTGTAACAACATGTACACAAATTGCATATTCTAAAGCTATACACACATAATATTGTAATAGGCTGTATGTGTAAGTCTCGCAGGAAGTTTAGAAGTCAAACTTCCGACAATATGGACAGATGAAAAGCAGAGGTGGGAAGAGTCAGAGAAGAGAAGAGAAGAGAAGAGAAGAGAAGAGAAGAGAAGAGAAGAGAAGAGAAGAGAAGAAGAGAGAAGATCAGAGAAGATCACAGAAGGGAAAGAGTCAGAAGAAAGAAGATGCACATGTGCGAAAAGGCAGCAAAGTCGCGAAACACTGTGTTTTTCCAATGAGTTGTGGTTCCAGAGGGTCGAAAAGTAGGCTCGCTAAACAGCGGGTGCGGAGCCATGTGGCCAAATGAGAGATGAAAAGTGGCACGCCGTTGTGGCGCGAAGCGCATTTCCAAGTCAAAATGCACAAAACACACCATGCTCGGACCACTTTTGGAACTTGAGATGTCGGAAAGTGCACGCCGTTGTGTTGGAAGCACGTTTCAAAGTCAAAAGTGTTAAAGACTGACGGTCTCAGAGCACTTTTGGAAGTTTTTGGTGTCGAAACAGTGTACGTTGCTATGGCGGGAAGCACATTTCCAAGTCAAAATGTACAAAGCACCTCAGCCTCGGACTACTTTTGGAAGTTGAGATATCGAAAAAATGCACGCTGTTGTGGCGCGAAGCGCATGTCGAAATCAAAAGTGTAAAAAAATGACGGGTTCGGAGCACTTTTGGACGTTCAGATGTGGTTTTGCGTGGCAGGCGCAAGGGATTATGCACCTTGTCAAAGGTGAGCAAATGTGAGGGTTTTGTGGCATTTCCAAAAACGATGGCAGGCGTGGGACATTTGCAGAGGATCTGGAAAGATGCATTTCGCGTGGCAGCCGCAGTACAAGAGACATGTTCATCAGAGATGTTAGGAGGTTGGGGCGCTGATTTCCTGAGAGAGGTTGCATCTTGGAGCGTCAGTTCTTCGGGTTTGCTAAGATGATTTTGCTTGACAGGTGCATCACTTCGCATGACCCAGCATCAATTTTTCGTGGCAGGCGCAATACTTTAGACAGGTGGAGTGGAAAAATCGCAAAATGCATTGGCACGAGGCCGTCAGCTCTGCACTCAACTTTCCATTTTTGAAAGAAGTCTCTCAGAATTGCTTCGTTTTTGATTTTGCCAACTTCAAAAATTGAGGAGGTCTCGAAGAATTGCTTCGTTTTTGACGTTATCAAGGTCAAAAATTGAAGAAGTCTTGCAGAATAGCTTCTTTTTCAAGCTTGCAGGTAGACAGATAGATAGAAAACTACAACTACAACTACCACTACACTACACTGCAACTACAAATCACTACGCTACATTTCACTACACTAATTGCACTACAACTGCAACTACAGCATACTACAGCTACAACTATACAACTACACTAGATTGCACTACACTATACTAAAACTACAACTACAACTACAGCTACAAGTACAACTAGAACTACACTACATTACACTACACGACAACTACAACTACATGTAAAACTACAACTACAACTACAACTACAACTGCAACTACAACTACAACTACAACTGCACTACACTACGTTACTCTACACTACAACTACAAATACAAATGCAACTACACTACATTACACTACACTACGCTACACTAATTACACTACACTACAACTACAGCTACAACTACAATTACACTACTTCACACTACACTACACTACACTACACTAGACTAGGCCACACTACACTAGACTACACTACACTACACTAATTACACCATGCCACAGCTACAACTACAACTACACTATGTACACTACACTACTACTACAACTCCGCTACACTACATTACAACTACAACTACAACTGCACTACACCGCACTACATCCATCAGTTGTGGGTGAGGCATCTATGCATCACAACAACTCACCTCTCCTATAGTGTCCTGTCCTTGAAACTTCCGCCACCGCCTTGTGCGGTACTACTGGTATGTGATGTGTATAGTATATATATATATGTGTGTGTATATCCCAATGATTTGGTATCACCAATAACTGAAGTTTTTTTCGTATCAGCACTTCGCCAGATCTCAGGATGCCACGCTGGGATTGATCAGGACGTTCAGGAAGGGTCTCTCCAAGATGCCCTGAATCTATGCTTGGAATATGGTGACTTGGGGTGCAGATGGCCCGCTGGGTTGAGTTTACCATAGTTTCTTACATCACTACCTATCTATATATGTTGTTTGTTTATAATTTATTTATAATATAAATGCATATAATTATAGATATTTATTTCAGAAGTTGTTGATAGTTCTTGCACCCTTTCCCTGTTTGCATCAAACATCAAAAGAAACAACGGCCATAGATCGGCCCAACCCGGCCCGGCTGGTAGAAACCGTGGACCGCTTCCGAACGGCACTGCGCGCGGCACCTCAATGCAGGCCCAGGCGTGTTCGAACCGCACCGCCCCGGCATGGTCCGCCAAGTGGTGACGCGCGGCATAGCCTGGGCGACAGGAAGACCCAACCGAAAACAGCTGGTGATTTTTTGCTGGATGTTCATGTTCAAGCAATAGATGGTGTGTGCTAAGCTATGCTATGGTGTGTTATGTTATATCTCGTGATTTCTATGTGGATAATTACATTGATACTGATAATTACACATGAAAAAGATATAGGTTTTGAAGCCATCCCAAAATTTTGACTATCCTCATGCACCTGGGAAGACAGGGAAATTGACGTTGGGATGGTTACCGGAGTTACCGGATTTTTTGTAGGGCACGTTGAGGGGTTTACACAGCCGAATGCACAGAACTGATACAGAGTATTATGTTATAATATATCATACAGGATCACAGAGGAACAAATATTATATACAGGATACCTGCATGATATAATATCTATTAGTATTCAGGAACCAAACCTGTATATTATACCATAGTCGTATCCAGTATATGCAGGATACCTGTATATATGATGCAGGATATGTAATATTATATAGGATAATTACAGGATCATACCTGCATCGATACAGGAACCCGTGAAAATGTTTTGCAAATACGTCGCATTTCTACAGTTCCACAGTGGTAAAGATCGCAGACCGGGCACCCAAACCTACTCCAGCTACGGCCTCGGCTGGTTGCGGGAAGTTGTCCAGCAAATACTGGGATTGAGATGGAATGACAATTTAAAGATAAATAAGATCATCTATGGGGATCTATTAAATATCATCTATTAAACATAATAGTCATATTAATAAGTGTCTATTAATATCACCCACTATGATAAAATGGGGATCGAATCATCAAAAAGTGGGTGATGGGCTTTGGAGATGCCTTTGAAAAAGTTGACGGAATCGACACAACTCAACAGAAAAGAGCAGCTTTTCCTGAACAGCGCCGAAAAGAAAATAAGTGGCCGGCTGTTCCACAGCAAAGAGGTGAAATCTGCCAAGTGTTTTTATAGGGATGAAACATGATGATTCATGATGAAACATTTGGTTCAGGGAAGGTCAAGGGTTTTAGTTTGGATACCTTTCCAAGTTGAACGCCTTGGTTTACCGCATCTGCACTGGGCGCATGGATTCTGGCAGATCTGGGCAGCCCCAACGCCCCAAGCGATGGAGCACCCAGTGAGGCCCAACTTCCTTTCAAAGTCTACCAGGCCTTCAAGGCCCATGTTACCACAGGAGTGGTTACTCCTGGCGCTGGCGATGGTGACTGGTGACCGCTGGAGCCATGGTTTAGCCATGGTTTAGGCTCAGAATATGTTTTTTTGACGACGGTCATCGAGGTGTTCATGTTCCTTCTCCCATCATCTCCCATCATCTCCCATCATCTCCCATCATCTCCCATCATGATAGCTTTCCTTTCTTCAGAACGGAAAGTATTGGAGGTTTCCGAAGTCACGGGGGTACCCCCAAGTCATCCAAGCCATCCAAGTCATGAGCGACTCCAGGAACGTCTCAAGCGTGCCAGGCAGACTGCCCGGGAGAACCCATGAAACCCGCACCAGAGGACATAACGAAGTTCACCTGGCGCCAGGAACGTCAAGATGTTGGAACATGACGTGGCTTCAATGGGAGGATACCATGATATACCGTGCGTCCAACTGAAATATAAGCAAAAAAACACATAGATGCATGTAATATAGATGGAAATAGATTTTCCGACATCAACTTGCTGGTGGTTTCAAGGCTTGCTTTGATCCTACGTTTCGCAGAGATGCTAATCCACCTACTGTTCATGATCCCACGTGGGGATGCAACATGAACATCATGTCTGAAACTGGGGTATACCCTCCAATGGCCAACTTTCCATTGGAATTGGGGGTATCCAATCTTCAGACAATCCAGATGGAAGGCACCTGAAGCTTTTGCAGGCCGCATCCCCGGTTGTTGTGCCTGAACGCAGACCCCCACATCTTAGGTCTTGGTGAATAGCATTCGTGCGTGGGAGTAGATAACAATCAACTCGAATCTTCAAACAGTCTTCACACTATGTTCTCATGTTATAGAAAAAATATGTACATCAATTGGACATCTATTTACACCACGTTCGGAAAATCCCCGGTATACGATGGACTGCTGACTGCGACTACCTTCAGGATCCCAGAAACTGGGCATCCAGCAGGTAGTAGGCACCATGAACTTTGGGTCCAAAGACCTGCAATCCGGGTGCCCCAAAGAGCCCAAAGAGCAAAAGCCCACAGAAAAAACACCCAAATTTAAAAAAGGCACCCCTGATTCTAAGACATCAACAGAACATATATATATATATATATAATTATATATATATATATATAATTATATAATTAATTATATATATATGGCAGTGTGTCAAAACCTTGTACCCGTGGTGAACATTAAAAATAGCTGGGATTTATGGATGTTCATTCCCCTAAAAATGGTATTAATAGGTATTGATCCATACCCATATGTTGTTTGTTTGTGCCGGATGGTCGCACCTCTTCATACTTCCGTCGATTTTGCTTCGTGATCGTGCCATCCGACAAGACGCCAGCGGCATGCACCACACCGGCCTTGGTCGACTCCAACGGGGGATCCCTCGGGGGGATCCCTTGGGACTTGGCCAACACTTCTTGGTGTGACAGAAAATGACGTTACGTTACGACGTTTCAAAATGGTTCAAAAAAAGGGTAAAACCAGACCAAAGAAAAATCATCAATGACTATCAATAGCTATAAACATAATTTAGAATCAGTCGGTTAAATTAAAAGTCTTCATGACCAGCTGAAGATCGCTAGACCAAGGCTCTCTATCATAAACCATCAAAATGTGGGATATTCAGGATATTGACCACTTAACAAATCCATAGTTGGGATGAACCGCCGAGTGAGCACATCAGCTATTCCTGTTATGGATTCGTTCACAAGGCCCAGTGATATCCCCATCACTTGGGTTTAAGACTCCATCAAAACACCATCAACAGATGGTGTTTCACCCCAGAGTCAAATCCACATCTTTGATCCCATGAAATTGCGATGTTCGACTTGAGGTCAGATCAGTCGGGTTCCTAACCCCTATAGGTCACACACTCCCCTGCTTTAAGCCATCACTTCCCGTACCCCCCACAGTGCCCTCGGTGCCCCCCGACGCACGCTGGCCACTCCGGCGTTTCCTCGAAGAGCTTCGCGATCTGCGCGGGGTCTGCGGCGTTGCCTGGCGATGGAGATGGGTGGGGAATACCATGCCCTATGGATCCAGCCGTACCTTCTCTGGAAGTATTTTGGCTTTTTTTTATGGGGGGTTCAGTAGCTTCTCAGTATTTGGGTCCATAGGGATGGAATACCCCAGCGTGATGTGAATTGCTAAGTGAACATGATTGAAATATATTGTTGGATACCATGGGACTTGTTGGATACGGCCGAGTGGCAGAGTCAAAATGAACTTTGGCCATGTTTGAATATGTTTAGTTAAAGCATCTCTGGTTGTTGGTTCCGTCCAATCAGAAATAATCACCGTTTAGTGAGTCGGTATGATCATCCCAGTTAGAAAAAATCATGTCTGACACCACGAAGTCAAGACCTTCCCATCTGGTTGCAAAAGTGGAGGCAGATCACCAAACATGGAGAAAGATTGGGTGAACATCCCCAAGTATCTGGTCAGAACACATTTTTTGGGGTGCTCACTTTGTACCACAATAAAGCATATACATATAACTTATAGCTGAATCAATCAAGCTAGAAACAACTCAGAGGCCCTCAAACAATAGATACTGGATCAAATTTGAACCAAATTTATCATTCTGAATCCTGCTCTAGAATCTAGAATCCTGCTCATGATTTATTTATCTTTTTCAATGTATAGTAGAAAATCCAATATGATCAAGACACTCAGATTCCCTAGGAGAATAGATATGAACAAATATTGTATGATATTGGATTAAAAAAATGAGCAGCTTGATCATCCAGCTTTAGAACCATAAAAAAGGTGAAGCTATGTCAAGCTCATCGATTAAAAGTGGTCGAGTTCACCACAGCTTCACAGCTTCACAGCTTCGGAAGCTAAGTCACACTTCTCCCGGCGAATGGCGGCACTTGAATTGGCCTCGGCTGGAAACTACCTCACTGGAATGGTTTATGATGTTTATGGCTTTTGAAATTACAGGAAACCCATGGATTTTGTGTTCCCACAGAAAAGGGGGGTTCGGAGTTGTGTTCCCATGATCCAATTATTACAGTAGATGGTCAAACATCCACAATTCACACAGCCTGAAATCGATAGATCTGAATATCGAACCTGATTTCCCTAGTATTTCATATTTCCCTAGTATTTCCCTAGTATTTCCCTAGTATTTCTGGGGTTCCCCCAGTTTCCCATTTGCGTTGGCATCTAGGCGCCCCGGCAATGCGCTCATAAAACTGCATGGCCTCATCAGGCACCTCAGTTGGGATGATGAAATTCCCAATAGATGGAAAATAAAAGCCATGTTTGAAACCACCAACCAGTATAATATTGTACTGTGCTATTGTATGTGCTGTGCTATGCTATGCTATGCTATGCTATACTATACTATAACTATACTATACTATACTATTTTGGTATTGACTGTACCAGTAGTTGCCTATATTGTACTATCTTAAGTACTAATTGTGTGCTATGTTGTTGGTTTTTGAGGAGTTTGATATTGACTATATTGTGCTACAATATAGTTTGATTTTGTGATAGTTTTCAAGTTTAGCCATGTCCAAACCCAAACTTTCTAGCCCTTCCGGTACCGGGCCTTGTCTCTTCTTGAGACAAAGAAGAGGTGCCGCGCACCTTTCAGTGAAAGGATTCCGATCACGGATCCGGTGGTTTTATCTCTCACCTGAACTCAATGCACCCGAAAATGAAAATGCCAGGCCAAAAAAATTACTCACCTCTAAATTGCTATCATTGCTATCTAAAAATATATATCTGGTTGGTGGTATACCTACCCTTCTGAAAAATATGAGTGCGTCAGTTGGGATGATGATTCCCAATATATGGAAAGTCATAAAAGCCATGTTCCAGTCACCACCAACCCGTACATCTAGGATCATCAGTAGCAGCATATCCCCCCATCCATCGGCCCATTTTCTCGTCCCACAGGCTGGATGGCACCTCGCTCCATTAGGATGATGGCAGCAATAAGGCCTAGACCTCCAACTGCACCGGTGATCAGATACGACCTCAGCGCAGTCGCCGTTTTTTTTATCTGAAAATCCATTGATAAATATGGGGATACCTCCCATTTAACTTCATTCCTATGACAAACTATGACATATGGATTTGTCTAGGCTACCCCCAAATTCCAATGGATTACTGGATTATCATCATTATGGTTAATTAACTCGAGTTGACTAATGTTGGTAAGCCCAATGCCATAAACTATCCCCATTCCATCAGCTTGTTTATTGGATTTCAACCCCAAATGGCAGATTGACTATTGGGTTTACTGCAAGGAACGGAAAGGATCAGCTGAAAGGTTCACTCTTCTTGCTATTTTTTCATCATGTCCAATGTCCGATTGCTCGTTTTCCACCAAGTTCATCCATTTTCCACCTATCTCAATGGATTGCATGGTGATGTGGTGAAAAATCCTCCAGCAACTGGGCTCCAGACGCATTGGGATCGGCTCGGGGCATAGGATCCACACCCAAATAGGTCGGCTGCACCTGCGGAACTGCCAGGTCAAATGCGCCGATTCCAACGCCACAGGGGTTGTTGGGAGTTTGTTGGGATATTTTTTGGTTCTCAACCAGTACATGTGATATCATGTGACATGATGGATTTTGGTGGATTTGAGAATCTTTAGAATTAGAGGCTTTTTTTGATTTTTCAGGTCATTATGAGCCCATCACAGCCCATGGTTGTGCGGTCAGGACCTCAGACTTGGTCAGATTGGTCAACAGATTCAGTACAACATAGGTCAAACATCAAACTTGAATAAGTCGAAAAATGATATGGTTCAATGGTCCCCTACGGTTCACCAACAGACATGTCATTGGATTGGTTTACGGGAAAAAACTGGACCCGGAAACCCCCATATATTCAATGGTCAAAATCATGCTTTCCGGTGAAGATTTTCCCGAAAAAACCAGTCCAACAAACATGAGATCCAAGACGCGCTCCAAAATTGGAGCTTTCCCTGGTCAACATCGCTAAGGCATCCACCAACGTTCCGCACTGCGCCACGAGAATCGCTTGTTGGCTAAAGATGGGCCCCTCGGCAGCCCAAAGCGCACCCTCCAAACGTTGAGTTTCCAGATCCTAGAATGGATACACATGGCTCATATCCACTCGGAAAAATATCTGTCAAATGCATCTGCTGTGAGTCAGTATTAAGTGTTTGGAACTGAAAAGTCGCGATGTTTCTGGTGTTTGGTATTGACCCACTATCAAAGGGCTATAGGCTATATCTCACAAAAGCTACAGCACGTTGGGAAACCCTGAAACTCATGGATCATGGGGTTGAAAATCTCTTTCAAGTCTACCATGGAGATTCATATCATACGCGGTTACACTTCAGGCTGTGCGGTGGAATCCATTCCCCAAATGTCAACCTCTATGGGATGATTGGACGTCCAGGTCATGTCGGGATGTGATGTTTCGAACCCGAGATGGGGTCAATGTGGTAAAGCCCCATGAATTTTTATCATCCCTGTGAAATAATTGGAGGCTAATTGGCGCTGGAGATGGTCTCTAAGCATCAGGCTTATGCCGTCACTGGCATTGATCCATACCCCGTAGCACTGCGAAAATGAGCAGATACGGATCTGAATAAGAACCCGATTGTTGGTACATGTTGGTACTATCGGGGACCATGGCCCTGTCCCCCAGCCTCATCTGGAGTATGCCAGACGTTTTTGAAGCCACACTGAGTGAACAGAGTGCACCACTCTGCCACCCGAAGCAACGGATAGGTCACCCGCCTGCCCAGCCCAGAAACTCTGGGGGAGCTTCTAGGTCGGATTGGCATGTTGCAACAATTTGGTTTACATAAAGTATGTTACTATTACACACCCCAAACATGAGCTGTCAAAGTCAAGATCATCAAGCTGGCTGGATTACTAGCTGGCTAAGTGGCTATCCCTTGACGTCATGGCTTCCTCTCAACGGCCTCTCGCAATCCGTGAGCATCCACCAGCCATCCGTCAGACCATACGTCAAGTCCTGCCATGCAGCAAGCCGCTGCCCGGAAACATCTGCGGGCCGCAACCCAAGAGCAGAGTACTCGGAAAAACTGTTGGGATCCTCTGAAACTGTGGGGTGCTATGGGGTGCTCCAATCTCTTCAAAACCCACTAAGTCACTGAGTTAACAATCACAGGAACTGCGACAGGATCCGACTCCACGGTTCCAACCTGTGACAAGACCCTGTCAATGCCAGGGAGTAGCAGTGATATCTGTACATAATCAAAACAGAAGGTAGCATTTCGGGAGTTTTAAACAATCCAAGTTTGCCAAAAAACATCATCATCATCATCATCATCATCATCATCACCACCTTTTCCACCCACTATCCCCCAACCATCCATTCCCCGTCCCCTTCCAACGCCGTCCTCTCCGAGGGTGCCCGGATTCTGCACCTCGTTGAAGACGATGTGCCCCCCCGGCTGCAGCAGGACGTGGATGGTGGCCATGGTGGAGGCCAGGTGCATCGTGGCGTGGATCACGTTGGTGGCTAAGATGGCCGTCATCTCGTGGCTATTGAAGCCCTGGATGGTGGTCATGGTGGAAATGGATGGGAAAGATCTTGAGAAATAGGGGAGATCATGGAACCATGGAATCTCCTCAAGTTGGCAAAGTTGGCTTGACAATTCTGCCGGTGCATTTTGAGGTTCCAAGCTGGCTAATCATAGACTGCGACATGTCGAACTGTTCACAAAAAAATTCACTATCATTCACTATCATCCTATATTTTCCATGATTTTCCATATCGTGGAACCAACGTATGATGCCATTTTCTTTATGGTTGACCCTCCCAGGGCATCCCTGGCTGGCGCCCTTGCGCCTGGTCTCCAGGATGTTTATCTCCATTAAAAATGGCGTACTCGATGAAGGGAAACCTGGACTCAGCGACGGCTGGGCCCAGCTGAAACATCACCCAAAAAAGTGGGTATCATCTGCAAGAATCACTTGAACGTGACATAAACGATTTGAAAAATAGTATAATATATATATATAGTATAATACCAACCATTCCGAAAAGGTACCAATTTAGCAGTTACAGCCTAGTTACAGCACTAAAACATCAGTGGATGGTGGCTCATTTGTTGTGTATCCAACAGCAATCAGCATCTCAAAAGTGTTAACTTTCAGAACCCAATTTGGCATGTCCATGCGTTTACATTGGCTTTTTGCAAGACAAGATCTAGTGACATGCCATTGGGTTTGACTGAAAATGTGATGCCCCTAAAGTCATTGATGAAACATCATTTTTCCTACTGAAATGGGCATAACTTGGAGGCGCAGCCCATTGACACCCAAATATCGTATTGTTGGTTGCATCATGGTGTATCCCAATACATCACAATTATGGTTGGCTTTAAAGCCCATAATTTTGTTGCTTCATCGGCCCCCTCCCATTGTTTGTTACAACTGGCGCCTGCTGAAACGCTGTCTCGCATTCGTCAGGAACGCTTGGGAAAGGTCTGTGAAGACATACCTGCCGGGCCCAGCAGGTCATCAGCTCCATGGTTGGAAAATCCCAGAGCTGGGGCCATCGACGTGCGAAGGGTGAAGGACATGCGTGCCATGATCAAAAAAATCATGGTATATGTATATTAATATATACACATATATAAAGGGATTAATGATGATTAATGAATATAGTCATCCCATGATCATTAATGGAATTCCTAAACTAGCTTAACCATATGGGCATTAACCCCTAGAGACGCCATGTAACTTGACCAGCTGATCACATTTGATGCTCTTTGACATCTGACATCTTCATCCTTCAGAAAATTAAACTCTAGAGAATATCATTTAGGACGTTTGATTAAAATTCAGCCACAGAAAACCGCAACAAAAAATGGAGGTGTCCTAAAATGCCCATTTATAGTGGATTTTCCCATTAAAAATGGTGATTTTCCATAGCTATGTTTATGTCCTAAAATGGATGTGCCCCGGTGCCCCGGTGCCCAAGTCATGGACCATTTGAACCAAAGCCAAGGCGCCGGGTCTTGTGCGGATCCAAGGAGGGTAGAACGAAGGAGGTCGTGCCACCGGTCCCAGCGCCTGCGGTGTCGTCATAAAATGGGGGATTTTGACACATGGGTTTGTCTGAAAATAGGGTATATTCCCAGTGAAATAGCCATTTAATAGGGATAATGATCAGCAAAACCATTGGGTTTAGGGGTACACTATTTTCAGACACACCCACATCATTTGATGACCATATGACCATTGATGGGATAATATGGGATACTATGATCATATCTAGTGAATATTGTAGCATCTAACAGATCTAACAAACATAGATCATATCTAGTGGGATATTATGGGTATCAAAAATTGAGAACATGGGCGATATTCATCAACAAACACGGGTGTGAACTGGTGTGAAGAAAAAAACTCTAGAGGCGTCTGGGTCAAATTACCGGCTGCGCAAACACTTGGATCAAACCCAACATGGGCATGGCTCGAATGTGGGTTCTGGAGCTTGGCACCGAAAAAAAATGGTGCCCCTGGAGCCATATCCAGAAATAGTAAGCTAATGCCAGGGGGGACAGCAGCACTAGTTCGGGTGCAATTCACCAATAAAAATTGGCAATAAACCAAGAAGAGCCACAGTACCTATTGAACAAATTTGGAGAATTCAGCCAAGGTTTGAAGAGAACACCAACCGAACTTGAGACCTCATCAGCCGAAACGTACAGTCGTTCTGTTTCCCAGCAACGGTTGAAGGCAAAGATTCCGCACAAACATCAAATTAGTATATGAACAACAAAATAATATGGCATGATTTCATTGGATACCCTCTGGTAAACTAACATAACTATGGAAAATCACCATTTTTTATGGGAAAACTCACTATAAATGGCCATTTTCAATAGCCATTTTGACATAACCAGAGGGTATATCTCCACCAAATCCCCCATCGAATCTGATGAGTAACAAAGTCATTATCATTGAACATCTATGGAAAATTTATCTATTATAGACTGGATATCTGATCAAAAAAAATATCATAAATATCTATATATATATATATATACCGGTATAGTATCATTAAGAGCTTCGGTTTTGAGTCCATTCCGCAGCAGTTGAACACGAACGTTATTAGGGGGCTTGTGAAACGTGCACAACTCCTGTGAAACGTGCGCAACTTCTATGATTCATATAAGTTCTCAAACACTGCAAAAAGCTCTTAACGATACTATACCCATATATACATAATATAATATATATATATATACATAATATGTATAATTATATATATATATATAGATCTATGGAGATATCTCCTCCAACACCTCCCAGCTGCCCCATCTCCCCCGCCGATTTCAAAGATGTACTGCCCCTGCTCCGCCGAAGCCACAGGGTTCCGCATCTTCTGCAGGATGCCAAAGACCTACGCGTTGCAGGGGGATGTGTCGATGTGGCTGGCTGAAAAAGCCAAAGAGATGTAGAAAAATGGGACTTTGATGGACTTTACTGAACTTTACTTGATCTTTATCTGTTTACCTCATAGAATCGGACCATGATTTTATCAACTTGTGAATCTTTGTTTGGGATAGACAATATCTACCCAGTACTGTTGCGCTGACCAGGTGATATCACACAGTGTTCGCCAGGATAGGAGTGATAGGACCGAATGATACGGCAAGGTCCTATGGTTTGCCCGGAACTGGAAACGGCTGTGATGATGATGATGATGATGATGATGGTGGTGGTGGTGGTGATGATGATGATGATGATGATGATGATGGTGATGGTGATGATGATGATGATGATGATGGTGATGATGATGATGATGATGTTGATGTTGATGGTGATGCTGATGCTGATGGTGATGGTAATGCTGATGATTGAAGCATCGGCATGGTTAATTATTTCATGGGTGTGGGATATTTTATACCTTAGATGTACACCCCAATGAAAACCCAATTGCGGTACGGTTAATTGTTCCATGGGGGTGGGATATTTCATATTGTATGTCAACCCCAAACAAGCCCTAATAGCGGCACAGTTCTCTTGCCAATCACTTCGTCAACACAATTTCATCTCTTGTGTTTGAACTCATTCGAAATTTATTCGTTTTCTTACAATGTTCTGTGGGCAAATCACGGGGTCTGTGCGTAACGATAGCGATGGAACAAGCCATGGACCCAACTCTGGTGAAGGTTCCAACGAAGCCTCATCTTTTTCGAGGTTTGTTGGAAGCTCCTGACTCTTCATACACTACATGACACTACCATTGTTTGGCTTTTAGATTTTGTGGGGGTGAATGGGGCGCATTGATACCACCAATCTGCAATTTTCCTGTGGATGGGCACCTAGTGTGGGCACCTAGTGGTCTGGCCAGAAGTGAGCTATTTTGCATCATTTACTGTACAGTAAGTGGCATATAACCCTGATTGGGGATATGTTCAATCCGATTCATTAGTTGGGGAAACTATAACCCCGTGCCAATTATTCAACACTAATCATTGTAAACCAAACCATTGTGTCCAGAAACAGGTTCTGAAAGCACCCATCTGACTCATCCTTGTACTATCTTATACTGATAGGCTCATCCCATCTCATCCCTGTATCCCCATGCCGCCTCCACACAAACTTCATTGCAAAGCTTGGCCTTGGGCGGTCTGGGTTGAAAAAGATGTCTCCATGGCCCACATGGCCACTGGGCCAAGTTGCCTGTGGATCCTCCTCATAGCCCTCGGTGGCTGCGCCAAAACTCAGGCCGCCATCCGTCATGCTGCGCAGTGTGTGACTGGGCTGAGGCTGATGAGGGTGAGGCTAAGGTGGGGGTTCTATTGCTCTCCTGGCTTCTCCATCAGGAGCAGATGGATCTCATATGTTTTCGTGAGACGGCAGGAGGGTACGACAGCTGTGCCTTTCCCAAATCAAATCTTGTGCAGATCTTCTTGGAAAAGATTTGCCCCTATGCTAAAGCACTACCCCCTAGTATGATCATCTTCTTAGCTTGGCTTTTGTATGCTTTTGTGAGTTTTAGCAATGAGAAAAACAATAAACTGAGCCTGATTTTCCGTTGGAAAACCAAATGAACTGCTTGTTGCTTCTGGTTTGTGGCTGTTCTTGCTACTTGCTGCTTGTTCTCATGGTTGTCCTCATCGGCATCTGGCCCAGATCCTTGAGCCCTTCAGCCAGTCTCATATATATCATATAGCAAAACCACATAATCGATGGATAATTTAAGGTAATTAAACCAATCCATTGATCATTGGTATATCATGAACACCCAGGACCCAGGCCCAGGCTTCAGAGGTCTTTCATCGCACGCCGTTTTCCAGAAGCGAGGATAATCCGATGACACGCGTCAAACAAAAAAAACCGATGCCGACTCAGGAAACAACGTTTTTTTTCGGGTCAGTGGCGATGAGATGTATCTACTGGTGGCATCATTGGATTCCGACCTACTAAATGATTAAATGGAAGCAAGAGGAAACTTTGTCGCAAAGGCCACGGCCACTGGGCTCATGTCAGCTGTAGGCACAGCTTCGTCCCACTAATTGGAAGCCTTAGGGTGGCCACCAGTCGAGCATGACTTCAGACTTCAATTTTTCGCAGAGTCCGCAGAATTCATACCATTAAGTGAAACACCCATATATGGAGTCCTAAAAGGGGGGTACCCCCCCAATTATCCTAAATGAGATTATTTTAACATTGAAAGTCATGGTTTTGGGAATCTCCCACTATTTGAAATCCCACATATGTTTTCTGGTGCAACATTCGACTTTGTTGATGGAATCAACCCTATGAATCAATGGTAACACTATGACATCACACGCAGCAACATGCAGCGCAGTCGGTTGCTGGTCTGTTCATCCCGTGCCCCATGCACATCCAATCATGGAAAATCATGGAAATTTATTCCTGATTTGGAAAAAAAGAACTCTAAATTGATTCAATCCTCCAATCATTCAAACTCCTTTAAAATATCCAGCTTTGCATTCGGATCCACTTGGATCATCTCTGAAAATAGGCCATAAAAATATCCCCCAATTCCAATGGATCAACGTCGACAAGTTCGCTCCATGTTTCCTTCATTTTTCAATGGCCATTTGGACCACCATGGACCACCCATGGTTTCAGAGTCGTTTCACAGATTCCGGGTCCCCAAGCCCGGATCCCTTATCGACGGACAGGCTCATGGAGCTCTCCTGCAGCGATGGCTGCTGGAAAATGGGTTGGGTTTATGGGTACTGGAAGTGGTTCGAAGTTGGCAATATTAAGATATCATGAAATATCGTGAAATGAATATATACTATATATGTAGATCTATGTAGTTAATGGGTATATTGAGGATCTGTGAACATGTATGGTTCAATGGAGGTTTCAATATGGACAATCATGGGATTTAATGATGGATGTCTGTGGTGAAAATGGAGCTTGAAACCATGGATTCACCGTCAAAATACAGCCAAATATACTGGTATGTCATAATGATAATATAATGGAGATACCAAGTATGATTGATTGGGATAGAAGCAACAATCTGATAGTTGGCTGTATAGAAAATACTGAGTTACTGGGTCCGGAATTGTGGGGGATTTGAGTAACAAAAATTGGTGGTTAACTTATCCAAGCACCAAACAATCAGTATTTAGTGCAATCAAACAACATCTGTGGATTTGATGTCACCAAGAGAAATGGTGTGGGTATTAAACCACGCATGATACTCTATGAGGATATACTGGGATATAGGATACAGTGGATACGGTGGGACACACACACACACACATATATATATATATACATATGTACACATATACATACATATATATATATATAATTTTATATATAATTATATATAATATGAAAAAAAAAACGGCCAGCAACAATTTGGGGCTAAAAACTGGGGGCTTGCACCATTTTGTTACTTTTTTTGATGCGGAACATAATTATCAACAATGGGATCCAAGTTTCCACTTTTGAAACAACCCTATGTGATGACCTTGTCTCTGCATGTCTTCCTGGAGTTGACTCGCGAGTTTCTGCGATTTGAAAGGTGTTTTATACTCACCATTTTGAAAAACAGCTCCAAATAGCCCGGCGTGCGATTTACACATCTGACAGCGCATCTGCCCGAAAATCAGCTCCTGTCTTTTGTTGCTGCGCGCCAGCAATGGATGGAGGAGACTTCGAACCTTGGAGCGTTGTGACTCTTGGTGAAGATAAAAACCCCAGCGTCAAATTGATGTTATTCTCACTGGATTGGTTTAAGGGAAAATCTACAGGAAACCATGGTTTTTACCATCAAATATAGGGCTTTCCTGTAAATTTTCCCATAATCCAATTCTATGATTTTGTAGACTCTGAGTCAAGTGCTTGGTGAAGATTTCAAAAAATGTTTCTCACCAAATTCATTTGGTTTCAATAGTTACTCACCATGAATGTTTCTCGCCGTATCGAGGATCTAATTGGTGGTTTCAACCTACCCCTCTGAAAAATATGAGTTCGTCAGTTGGGATGATGAAATTCCCTTTTCTGAATGGAAAGTCTTAAAATTCCATGGTTCCAGTCACCACCAACCGGCGGGTCAAGTTGCTTCGATTATGGCATTGGTTACCCCCATTGGATGATCTAACTATGGAACATCTCCATTAAAATGATAGGTAAATGAGTACATTGGTCATTCAATTCCTTGGATGAAATTTAGTGAGTACATAAAAACCACTATATAATGGAATCTACTACTAGAGTAATTTCTATTACAGTATATTTCTTAATTTTAATCATTGCGCAGTCAATTCATCCGTTCCAGATTTCGCCCTTGAGACTCCAGCTGTTGGGGAGGTGGATGACAGGTATGCCCCCGGTAACACAGCCTGGAGGATAAGATCAGACGCACCAAGGTGTACCTAGAAACCTTTGGGAAGTGCATGGCCCTAATCGAATAGATGGCTTACCGATTAAAAATGGTGGATCTTTCCATGGCAAACTGTTGAATAACCAGAGGGTAATTTGTTTTTGTCCCAAACCTTTCAACAAGCCAAACAGAAACCCATGGTATAGATGGCCCATGAAAGTAGATGATTTACTCATGGCTCCCTATCATTTTTTAATGGAGATGTTCCATAGTTATCCCAAACACATCACAGAAAACATCGAGCACCTGCACTGGTTCGATGGGTTTCAAGTTCAGCACTGAGAGCTTCACCACCTGCCTGGGATGGGAATTTCAACCACCATGACCACTTAAGAAAAGGTGAGGTTTTTACCATGATTTCCCGATGAAAAATGGTGCTTTACCATAGCAAAGTCTCAAATTCTCGGAAACCTCTTTTGTAGTCAGAAACATGTGTTCAAATGTGTTCAAAGGGTTTTTGGTATGGTAAATGGGTATTGTATCGGTATGCACAAATAATTTCCCGGAGACATGGTCGCAACGGACCCTGCAAAATTGACAGAGAAAGGGACACAAATTGGGATGGCCTTGAAACTTCTATCTGCAAACCCTAAGCTTCACTGCAGTGAAAAATATATACGTCATTGTTTTCAATCAAGTAATGCGAAACTGACACCAACCGCCCCTAAACACGGAGGGAACATTATATTAAATTACTAATTACTCTCAGCAATTGGGCAGCTTCGGGTTTGATATATTGCTTGATTTCTAGCCAGATAAGTTGCAGCCTGAAATCATGCTGTGCCACCCTGCCGAACGACAGCTAAGCTGATGCTACTGGTGCTGGTCTTTTTCTCCAAACCTGCAATGGAGCTTGGAGCGGAGGGTATGAGCTCCGGGCTGGCCCAAGATCATGCTGCTCTTTATGGTTTGGGTAACTGTGGATTTGTCTGAAAAAGGGGTACCAAAAAAAATCATGGTTTATCATCGGTCACTGAAATGTCCGAAAATTGGGGTATCCCCTCAACTTATTGACAACAACCCTGATATCATCTTATATCGATTATATCATATTGCTGGTTAGACATATCCCATTCTTCCATTATTCCCATGTCCTATGATCATCATTTGTCCACTGTTTTACATCATTAGTTCTCATGATCATTTTGATTCCATTCCCATTGCCTGGTTCCCAACACATTTTCCGCCTGTGGGCATCCCATTCCAGATTGCCACGCTGGGGGGTTCTTCAGGTTCCTGCAGCACGTGATCGGCGGATGGGCTGTGCCGCAGATAGTTTTCCATATGGTGGATGAACATCCAACTGTACTAGCTAAATCTTGATGTGGAAACCAAGGTTTTGATTGGTTTCGACCCATGACACACATCTGAGATGGTTTTGCAGATGGCAATTTATGACTCTAAACTTTCAACGACTCTAAACCTTTGAGGCTACTGCACTCATCTTTGAGGCCACGGGATCCAACCCGACTCAAGAGTGCCGCTGTCCTCCAGCCACGGGGCAACTGCAGGCCTGATGGCATCACCACTCACCATCACTCACCATCATCCTGTGTAATGAATATAACTACAATCATAGTCATCAATGACTATCACCATCAACAGCACACCTGGAACTCCCTCAGCAAGGGCGGCAAAGGATGTCAATTCCCTGCTGCATCTGGGAATATCTCGGACGCCCCACCACTGGATGGAGACTGCAGGCAGCCCATGTGCAGCCCGCAAGCGGGCCAGTTCATCCAAATACGCATTGGCAGCAGCATAGTTGGCCTGCGAAATGTGAGGGTCCCGGGAAGTTCAACCTCGAAAAGTTGCGGACGGTCTACCCTCAACTTGGGCATTAAGCGAAAATGGCCAATTTAGTTCTGTGATTTTGCGATGAAACATTGTGATTCTAACATATTTTAACATATTTTAACATATTTTAACTACGTATTTTAACCATGGCCATATTGTGATTACATGTGATTACCATAGGGTTATTAACGGTTAGGGGGGGCCACGATGGTATCACAACATCAAAAGGGCCTCAACCATCCTTACGCATCTGACCTGGAGAGTGACCGGGCCGCAGAGATTTCTATCTGTGCTGAAAATCGTGCGGTCGCATCTGCCTGTACATGACTGCTGCGCAAAATAGGACCAGGCAACGCGTCTCTGCGTCTGGTCGGAGTGCAGTTCCAGCAATTGGCGTTTCACAAATTTGCAGAAACATCAAAAACAAATACAGTCTACCAGTGCAATTCTGTGCACACGCTTTCTCTAATCTTTCATTGCCGGAACCAGGTCACTTTTGCAAAAAAAATCCACCGGTGATTTTCCGCTTCACTTCCAAAACAACGCCAACGCGGCACCAGCGACCATGGCCACGATCACGAGGTAGGAGCATCCGCGCGCCAAGTTGCCCAAGTTGGCATTCATGGCACTGGGAGGAAAACGCACCTGGCAGATCTCTGTTTCGTAGATGGTGGAGCCATGGAAGACAATGGCTTCAACCCATCAGTGGAAACCCCCACTAAGTGAAATCACGACTCTCAAGATACGAACCATGCACATATTTGACTGCTTGAACATCCACTTTGGGCCCTTCAGATTAGCACACCACATGTTTTGCTTCACTCAATGCTCATGTTTGCCTTGAATTTTCTCCAGTCTTGCAGGTTCCATCTACATTGACAACGCAATTTTACAGTGAGGCAAATTCGCTCGAATCTGAATCTCCCAGCAATAGAAGCCAGGGATTCTGCATCGACATCTGCGCGTGCACCAAGCTCGACGTTTTCATCTTGTGCCAACGAGACCTCGTGACAGGCTCATTTCACCCAACATAGTGATAATCCACAGCTACCCGGGTAAAAATTTGTCATTGGGGTTCTCTGGGTTTGTTGGTGAAATCCCACTCTGACTGTTGATTTTTTATATGATTACTGCAAAACCGCATATGTTTACAGTTTTTTTTGGCTAAATCCCCCTTAACTTTGTTGGTTTTATAAATCTCCATGAACTCCGGATCATATTTTTTGCTCCCCATGACCGTCATGGTTGTTTCCCCAGTATATCAGCATTGTACCACCATGCTGATACTTAAACCACTGAGAGATACATAGTCCTCAATCAGCCTCAATCAGCCTCAATATATTCAATATATCCCAAAACAATATTGTAAAACCCATGAATTACGGTTGGTTTTCCCAATTATTATCTCATCATCAAATGTAACATCCCCAACAATTTCTTGGATGGTAAATGTACATCTATAATCTATATATTATATATATATATACCTCCCATCAAAATTCCCATCTAAAATATGGTATATCCGTATATCCCAATGGATTTTGGACCCGACCCCCCACGTTTGGACGTTTGGCACCACCTTGTCAGGCACGGTCTGCATGCGATAGATGCCCATCAAGGCCCAGGACGCACCAAAGGCCCAGACCAAGTCGTAGACCACCAGGGCACGCTGACAGGCCAAAAGGGCCACCTGGACAGCAACGGATCCAAGCTATCCATTAATATGATCATTAATCAGCATTACTATGAAACATAATCATACATAATCCCATTATCAATTATCAACCATTCTTAACCATCAATCTGGGTCAAGGCCATAATATGCCACTCACCTGAATCTTGCGGCCATAAAAGGGGATGATTTCCCTTATTAATTAACCATGATTCCAGGGCTCGGGAGAACAGTGAGGTCGTTAT
>Ga0126342_10003019_pt1 | contig 27273 bp, 22 predicted proteins | sample Cyp1metagenome_FD_92528 | JGI IMG/M metagenome (GOLD analysis project Ga0126342, IMG submission 92528) | Coral microbial communities from Lord Howe Island, Old Settlement Bay, Australia - Cyphastrea 1 metagenome | ecosystem: Host-associated > Invertebrates > Cnidaria > Coral ... | reverse complement strand
ACATATATATATATATATATATTTATATATATATATATATATATATATATATATATATATATATATATATATATATATATATATGATTACATAATATATATATATATATATATATATATATATGTATGATTACATAATATAAATATATATATATATGTATGATTACATAATATAAATATATATATATATATATATATATATATATGATTACTTTATATATATATTATATACATACACATGCATCCATCCCATGATATCCCATTCGAGAATCCCAGGAGATCTTGCAAAATCTGCACACATCACCATTTTTGCTGCTCGAACGCTCTATCTTCACTCCGCCAAAGATATCCCAATGATAAAAGATCTATGTGATATTATTAATTATGTGTTAATTCTATACATCAATATTAAAAGGTGGGATACACATCAAATATGAATGAATGCATATCATATCATATCAAATGTATGTGTATATATATACATATGTATATAGCCCATGATATCCCCATGATACCCCCATGTCTTCCCCCATCGTGTTGCCCTGACTGCCTCTCAGGGAGGAGTATCCCGAGTTCGTCCAGGGGAGGCACTCTGAGAACAGGCTCTCTGCGTTTCGCGTTTCCCGTTGGGAAAATTTGATCTACAAACGGTGGGGTTTCCACATCTATGTTAGTTTACCATTTGGTTATTTAACATAGCGATGGCAAATCACCATTTTTAATAGGTAAACCCAGGTAAACCATCTATAAATGGACCATTTTCCATGGCTATGTTAAATAACCAGAGAATATATGATGGTAACCAATAATTTTATTGGATGTGTTTATTGACTTGTACGTGATGCTTGTTTCATATCTAGAGTTGGTGGCTTGACCCTGTTTTTTTTACCTAGGTTTGGGTGATTTTGAAGCTAAATGGATAGGTAAAAATAAGACACTCGCGGTATAGGATAGGGATAGAGAACTGCGTCCCAAAAACGCTGTGTGGTTTATTCTGCTCAGTTTTCGGGATGTAACATTAGACCAGTGATGGCACCTGCATTTCCATTTCCTCTTTAGGGTAGTAGTGAAGATGATTTGGAATGGTGGGGAAACAGTGATGAAATCCTTCGCATATGACATCAGTTGATATTTCGGAAACATTGCGTCAAATCGTGTTGTTTGTAATGCTGATGTCCAACTCTGATGCCATAGAACTTGGACGAATTTCATGGTACGCATATGGTACACACTATCCGTGTACGGTCAACAACTGAGATACATATTATATCCAGCATATGTAGATCATTTCCAAGGTCGACCTTGGCGGATATGTTGATAAGTACCCATACAAATTCTATAACCCCATCTACAACGTAGTAAAATCACAATATGATGTTTGCTGATTTACTTTCATGTGATGTACCTTCTAAACAAAAATAACCGATTGCTTGCTGCGCATCACTATTTGTAGGCAAAACATGGAACGATACCCCTAAAATCTCATGGAACATTTCATGATTTCATCATGAAATTTGCAATGATATTCATGATAACTAGCCTATTTCTTTGGCCAAAGCTAAATCCAAAAAAATGTATTCCTTTGTTAAATCCACATGTTTGGATTGTAAAATACCCGCATTTTGGCTGGTTAAAATCGACATTCAAAGATGATGTTCCCATGGAAATCACCCTTGATGATTTTCCGAAGATGAACATCTACAGTTCTATAGATGGGGAAGTCCCCACTACGATCCCTTTTTATAGATGATAAAATCCTGTTCAACTGCCAATAGATCTACCCTCTGGTGGTAATGACTAACATAGCGAACTGGAAAGATCCACCATGCTTTCAATGGGTAAATCCACTATTTCTATGGCCATTTTCAATAGCTACGTTAGTCATTACCAGAGGGTATATCTTGCACACGTTGGGCCATGATTTTATGGATCAATCCATGGGCTGTTTGAATATCTCCGTCAGGAAGGCCCTGACGGTGAAGGATGGCATCTCTAGCAGCGCGGTGGAGCCTCCGCGGTGCATTTGGAGATGGCTTTGTTGGAAGAGCTACCCCAACATCCAGAACATCCAGAGGTTCAGTTCGTATCATTTTTTCCCTATTTTGAAAAATGGCTATTTAATACTAGGTATCCCTCAGACTGTCAGACTATCAGACTCATATTGATACAAACTATAATATCTATAATCTTTGGACATTTTCATAGGAAGAGTTCCTAATCGGCGATTTTTCTTGGCCGGATGTTTGCTGGCTGGCTGAGTTTCATTTTGAAATCACGACCATCCAACCATCGACTTTGAGGCTTTTGAGGCTACTTTTGAGCCGCACCAGGGTGCCCAGTGATGAAGACTGCGAAAATCACCCCAGGTACCCTGCCCTCTACTCTAAAATGGCTGGTAGGCCTCAAAATTTAAGAACTGCAAGATTTGGCTATGGATCAATACCTATACATACCATTTTTAGGGGGATGAACATCCATTTACCAGCTATTTTGATGTTCACCAGGGGGATAGGGTTTTGACCCATCCCCATTTGGTAATCTTCTGAATTTATCAAATCCATTCAGATCCAGATTTTTGTTGAGATTCCTCATGATTCCTGAAGTAGACTTATTTTCATGCATTTGTTATATCAGTTTGTGTGAAAATAGGGTACCTTTCTATAAATCCACTATATCCACTAGTTCATTGTCATTGTACCTGCTAAATTGATCTAAATTGGCTGTAACTGAGAGTATAGCCCATGTTCAGACACATCCAAATCATATTAAACTTGGTGATACAGTGGATGGAAGAAATCCTGCACCAGCTAATAGAATCTAATAGGTGGTTTATCCCATTGTTCATAGGCTTTCATCCCAGCTGGTGCAGGATTTCTTCCATCCACAGTATCTCCATGTGTCCCCATGAATTCCCATGAAAAATCTCCAAGTTTCCCTAGTTGGCTGGTTGATCCTGTGGACACCTCATTGGCACAGCCGAGGATTTCCTACGGATGACTCAAGAGTACAGTTCCTCGGCAACGGGTCACCCTAGAGGTGACCAGCTTTTCGCAACACAGAGGGTTTCCATAGTCATGGACGTACCCCAATAGCTGGATGGTTTATAGCGGAAAAATGTGGAAAATCCCAATCTAAAATAGATGATTTGGGGATAGCCCCATTTCAGGAAACCTCCAAATGCTGATTTGATTTCATGGGATTTAGCCAACCAACGGTTTCACTTGGTGACTTCTATGGCTCTATGGTGGTAAGTATATGGAATTCGTCAATGACCTTCATAAACCAACTTTTTTTCAGTGTGGGGCAGGGTCATGTGACAAACACGGGATCAATATCATGTGCTAAAACCAACAATAAACTTTTCAACTTTTCAGGATTAGAATCTCACCCATTTCTGGTGAAATTGGGAATAGTTCATGAACATGGCTTCATCATATTCATTATATTACATATACATCTATGTTCATGATATTCATATTATACATCTATGTTCATGATGTTCATATTATACATCTATGTTCATGATGTTCATATTATACATCTATGTTCATATATAAAGTGCATTGTTTTTTTCTTGCATTTGGATCACCCCTTGGCCCCTTGGCCCTGGCGTTTTTTTCCAAGACATCTTACGGGAATCCCACGAGGTCAAGATGAGGAGGCTCTGATCTGCGAAGTTTTGGCGTCCAATGCCCTTTTCAGGACCTCAGTGCTTGGATGGGTGGTGGTTTCGTTGAAGAAAGACATGTTTTTTTGATGGATAAAATGGCCGGTCTTTGCTTGACCAAAACGGATAGGTCAAGATGAAACATACTTTACTAACAGTTGTCAACATTTGGAAGAGGATCAACAAGCTTCGCCATGTGGAAACATGTTAGTAACTCCTGAAGTTGCTACACTTCTAATCTTGGACTGTTTCTTCAGATTGCTGATCGTATAGCTATCCTTGAATCATGGGGCATGAAAAGATAGTGAGCCGAACTTCACATTTTCCACCCATCACTAGCTGGGGTTGTTCTGAACTCATTGCCAAGGTATCCACCCCAATCGTTGGATACGCACCTGAACCTCCATTGGTGTAGGTTTCAATCTTGTTCGACCCATGTACTGGAAATGAAAGCCAAATAAAGCCAAATATATGATCAGATGATGTCATTTATTATATCAATTTATATCCACTCAACTATATTTAATTCACATGTTTGCTGATTTGTGGCCCTGTTTCAGAGCCTAAAATCACAAAAATAACTGGGGCCCCCAGGGCTGCTTTTTCTTTCCGAGCTTCAGGGTTCGTGGATCATAACTTTGGCGACTGCGCCGCACTGCTTTTTATCCCAAAAAACAGTTGGGTTATTTTTTTTGAGGCGTATTGAACCATGTATAGCAACCCCCTGAATTGAACCTGTTCTATCTTTTCTTGGGTGTTTTGGTGTTTCTATATTGTGTATATATGCATATATATATATAACATATGATCTTTAAAAAAATATACAATGTAACACCTAAGAAATATCATTGTAATATATGCTGCAGTTAATTAAATTCAGCATACAGATGTATGGTATGGGTATGGGATCTGGGCATGCATGCAGGCATTGCGATGCACTGCTACCTTATGCTGCAGCGCCGAAGGCTGGAGTTAGAAAGATTGGTAGGTGAAAAGAAAGCGCATTTCAACTGTAGAGATATGAATGCCGAATTCTAGTTTTTAAGCTGCGGTGAATTCGGTGATGGGGAACAGTGGGAGCACCAAAACAAAAGCCTTGGTCCATCCACAGGCGCCTCGCATCAATCTGAAACCCAAAGAGGCGTGGCTGTGCGTGGCTGTGAGGGGTCTGACGCTGGAGATCTTTGACTATAGGAAACCTTGGATGGATAGTTTAGCAGTTTAGTATAGTTTAATATGCTTTAAATATGTTTGCCATAAAATTCAAGGTTTGTTTAGATTGAGATTTACAGGATGTCTTTCTGATCTTCAGCCAGCGCAGGGGTGCTGTTGTTTGGGGTGGAGATTATGATACCTGAGGGTGTGTCCTGTCTGGAACTGGACCCCACAAACCCGTCATTTCATGATCTACCGATTGTCTCAGGAAATGGTAAGCTGTGCTGATGGCGGTAATTAGTCCATGTTATCTGGTAAAACATGGTAAAACCATATGTGTGATGTGTTCTGGTTCTTTTAGTTGTATCTCCACCTGTTTTTGTTTGCCCATGTTTATGTCAGTCAAATCTCTTGGTGACAGTCCCCATGGTATGGTGGGTTGGATGTCCAATTCCCCAACTTGTGAAAGTCGTGACCCCCCCCCTTGTTGATTGGTGAGGGTTTTCTCAATGGATACATGTATGTATATATATATATACATGATATCCTCATCCCCCATGAGTTTCAAGTTGTATATGTACGATGATATATACCAGACAATTTATGTTAGTAACTACTGAAAGACACCAACATCATAGAATTGGATGATGGGAACATTTACAGGAAAGCCCGTCATATTTGATGGTAAAAACCACGGTTTCCTGTAGATTTTCCCTTAAACCAATCCAGTGAACATGTTTTTTTAGGAAAAGTCACATACCCTCTGGTAAATTAACATAGCTATTGAAAATGACCATTTAGGGTGGATTTACCCATTGAAAATGGTGATTTTCCATAGTTATGTTAGTTTACAAGAGGGTACAAAACCGGATGTCCAACAGAAGTGGAGATCCATCCTTTCACATGAGGTCTTGGAGCTCAAGAACAGGGGACCGGCATACATCATCGAAGCTGGGGACAGATGGGTTGATGGGTTGATGGATGGCGGATGGCTTGGTGACAAAACAACAAAAACATCGGGATTTCAAAGATCACTGGGGATGTCTTGATGTGTTCATGTTTATGTTCAAAACATGTAAAAATACAAGATTCACCCCAGATTTCTGGGATGCTGATCATTGACTTCACATATGTTTGATATGGGCTGAAACCACGTGGACCACATCACTCCAAGATACTCATCCAGGGAATCCGAGGTTGTTGGTAGTGCAGCTGATGGCCTGGCTGGAGACTCCATTGGATTGTAGTGAACAGGAAACATGTCTTTAAGGAAGATTCAATACATTAAGTGCCCTGCAGTAAACTAACATAGCTATGGAACATGGAACATTTATAGATGATTTACAATGATTTAACTATAAAAAACAGAGATTTTTCCATGGCTTTGTTAGTTTACCAGAGGGTAGCTCAAGATCCCCTGCAAAAAGATATCAGCTGACATATATTTTCTTGTCTGGCTAAAATATCAACCAGATAACCAGTTTCCTCGAATCACTTACTTACGAGGGAGCGCATTTGCAGTTTCTAGATCTTGAAATGAGACATCGTCATATCGTGGGGCAAGCTCTTGATCCATGATGGGAAACCATCTCAAAGTACCTTAAGTGGTTCATCTTGAATCATCTTGAATCATCTTGAATCGTCTTAAATCATCGTATAAATTTAATCATCTTATAAATCATTTTATAAAATCTTATACATAATCGTATATATAATATTTCATGTTATAAATCATCTTATAAATTATCTAAAGCCATCTTATAAATCATCTTAAATCGTTGTTGATGGATGACACACCACTTTCCCACGCGCCTGAGGAAAGTGGGGTCGTTGAAGTAGGGAGGCTCAGCCAAAGATGGCAACCGTGGCCAGCAGTGTTCTTTTGATTGCCCGCGAATCAGGGCCGGAAAGCTCCTGAACTAAATGGGCATATAATGGCATCTATGTTTAATTATATACATATATATATATGTATGTATGTATAATTATATATAATTATATATACTTATAGATACTTATATATATAATTATATATTTAATTATATATAATTGTATATATATATATATATAGAATATATATATATATATATATGTATGTATGTATGTATGTTTGTATATTATATATATATAGAGATGAGAGCATTATCTATAAATGGTGCATTTTCCAGCCATGGAGCTGATGACATTGAATACCTTCAGTTATGGCCCCTTACCAGCTATAAGTCAGTTACAATATGTTATAACCCCATTTCATTTACTGAATGATAACCCCGGGTATAATAATCTAAAACGGAATGAGATTCTTTTTGGATGGGTGTGTTTTAAGGAAACCTGGTGAGTGGTTGGAAAGTCATCGAAAAGTCCAAGAGACACCGATCAAGCACTCCCATCTCAACTGTATGGGATGCTGGCTCCTAGATCACAGTTCTGTTCTGGTAGATGATACTCGAGACTAGCTTCATCTGTCTACAACATGTTTTTCAGGGTGTGAGTGTCTACATATCAAGTTACGCTTTCAGAACGTACATGAACCAACCATGCTTCTTCGACAATCTTTTGGGAATCCCCAAGTTTTCCCCGGTATGACCTGGGTATTTTTCTTGGCCGTGGCTGAAGTCCTCCGAATGGAAACATGTGTCATATCTGCCAACAAAACACCAAGTTGTTGCACGGAATTTCTCAAAGTTGACCAGAGTAGTTATCATATTACCCTCTGGTAAACTAACATAACTATTGAAAATGGCCATAGAAATAGTGGATTTTCCAATGAATAGCATGGTGGATCTTTCCATAGTTATGTATGTTTACCAGAGGGTACTTATACTATATAACTATCAATAGATATAAATGGACTCATTATGAACATTATGAATGGTCTGATGCGTCTGTGTAATTGTAACTTTAATACACTTTTATTCAAATATACTATTGCTGTTTAAAAAATAACGGTTGTTATATTGATCCAATAATTATGGTTATATAATACAATAGTTAATGAACGGGATATCAATAGAACCATAGTCATTATCATCATTATCCCATTCGTAGGAGTAGTATGATGGTAGCAATAGTTGATGGCAACATGGATAATGTATTGTAATAGTTGATGAATAATGTGGTTATGATAGTTGATTAATAATATGACTACCATATTACTATGAATAACTTTTTTTTAGATAACCGTTCCAATATATTGCTACCATCATACTCCTGCACAGATTAGCATCATGGCCCGTTAGGTGCAAGTGGGTAACGGCCCTGTGGTCGTCTTCGGCGCCGGCCAGGCGAATCATCCAGAAACATGGAGGTTTTTTTTCCAGTTTTCATTGATGTTAGAGTCAGAATGATGTTTTGTATATCTATATATATATATATATATATATATATATATTATTACAATGATGATTTGATGTATATATATATGATATATAATCAAGGATATACCTATAGGTATAACAATGATGATTCATATTCAGATATCATTGAAGATAGCTGTGATTTCCAGTTTAGCATGATGTTGGAAATGATCTTAATTTGTCCAGAACAATCAGGATTTATTGAGCCTTCGTGCAGAGATAAGAATGGTTGATGGCTTCAATGTCATGATATATGAGGTCCCAAACATGATTGATTGTGTTTGCTAACTTCTTTATCAAGCCTTATGTTGAGGGCAATTGCAGATGTACTCAGGAATTCCACGAAATGTGCTGAACGACCAACCAGCAATGGAAGAGCATCTGACAACTTGGTTCACCAAGAAATCCCAGTGACCCACTTTACCTACTACTTCGGTAGGTAGAAAAGAGTATTTGACTTTCAAATTTGCATCCACTGGAAGGTACAGTAATAAGTAAGGCTATAAGTTTTGATAGCTCGAAAAAAAGTGAGCACAGATTCATCAAGTCAGAACTTGTTGTTGCAAGCTCATTTCAGGAACCCAACTTTGCGATGCATGTCGTCAGGGCAGGGCGACATGTGGCCAGGTGCTGAACACCGTGGGTTTTTTGGGCATTGCGGATGAGGTGACTCGGAACGACCATGGGCGGGGGACTAACGAAACGCTCCAACAAGTCGCTCTTTTTGGGGATATCCCAAGCTCGCTGGATGGTTTATTTCATGGAAAATCATGGAACATGCCAACAAGAAATGGATGAGAACTAGGGGTACCCCCATGGATTGGAAACCTCCAAATACAGCTGTTAAAATAGGTTATAATGCAGCCTATGAACCAGCTGAATTCTCTACTTATCCATACCTCATATGTTCTTGTCTGAACTGGGTACCTCGCACGTTACAGATGATAACGACAGGGGACAGTATACTCAGTAGTTTCCATACTGGAAGTGTTGAGTATGGAACTCCACACGAGAGGATGATCAGTCATAGACCTGTTGATAGTCCAATATGGTCATGAGATCTGCCAGGCAGAGCCCTTCAAGCCCTCAGGGCTGGAGGCGAATCAGTTGCCAGTGCTCAAGGTGGGCTGTTCCGGCCGCCCATGCCGGGTAGTAAGTCAGCTCATGGACTGATGACTCCATAGAAATAAGAACTATTGAAATAAACATCTGGTTGGTGGTTTGGAACATTTGGATTATTTTTCCATATATTGGGAATTTCATAATCCCAACTGACGAAGTCTTATTTGTCAGAGGGGTGGCTAAAAACCACCAACCAGACATTTATAAAGTGGCATTCGGGGCAGAACATGGGGTATACCATTAGCAATGCCATTGAAATAGCAATGGGGAACCATGATGATAAATCAAATCAACTTTTGGAGTAGTATAGCATTGCATGTTGTTCAATGGGGACAATTACTAGGTTTGATTTTTTTGAGCAGCCTATTTCAGACAAAGCCATATAACTATAGATGTAGCCACCATGAATCCAAACATTAGCCTAGTTGGAAACTAAGTTTGATAACGTTTTGGGGGCCAACTTCAGTTGGATGGTTTCGCTATGTTTGATATGTTTTTTTTTGTTTTTTTTTTCTGGGAATAGATCTAAGTCAATCTCACCACCAATGTGTTCTGCTGGCGTCCATGTTTTTCATGTTGATCTTCCAACTATGAGCAAAATTAGTTAATTAATGGTAGTGACTGGTAACAAACAAACTAACTACCTAACGAACGAACTAACTAACTAAAACTAACTATCTAACTAACTAACTATCTAACTATCTATCTAACTAACTATCTATCTAACTAACTAACTATCTAACTAACTAACTTACTTACTTACTTAGTACTTAACTAACTAACAAACAAACAATCTAACTAACTACGTTTCGGTACTGACCATGACTAGTTGTTTCATTGGACAGTTCTCCAAACAGATGTCCGCCAGGGCGGCGCGGGGCGCACCACTGGTGGTGCCTATGAAATCTATCGGGGGCAGGCGTGCTCGGTTCGGATATCTATGTACTCAGAGGCTAGTCAATATGGGGGTTTCCATAAATGGGAATATCCCAATAGCTGGATGGTTTAGAACGGAAAATCGCAATCTAAAATGGATGAGAACTGGGGGTACCCCTATTTTAGGAAACCTCCATATGAATCCAGTTGTACTGCAATTCACTGCAAGAATGGACGCATTGAATCTGTGTATATTCTTTATCCTTTTGAAAACCAAACAACATTTTTATCCCAGTGGCTACTTTGAAACGCAGGGTGTTACTTTGATGATCTTGGATGTAGGACCCGCTTTCCAATTGGATGCCCTTTTTCAACATCTGGCGATATCCCGTAAATTGAGTGGGTTAAAAAATGTAACCCTCTGGTAAACTAATATAGCTATTGAAAATGGCAATTTATAGTGGATTTATCCATTAAAAAAATGTGATTTTCCATAGTTACGTTTGTTTACTAGAGGGTAAAATGATCCCAATATACATGGGTGGTACTTTCATGTTTGTTTTTTCTCGAGAAGAGAAACCACCAACGGTGCAGTAAGATAGTTTTGATTCTTCTTGTCTTTGTTTCATTGGGGGGTGCCAGAATTCGGTGACATAGCATCATAGGTGAGTCAAAGTATGTCAAAGGTACAACACCTCAAGTGCTTTCGATGAATAAGCCATCGGAACGGTGCATCTTCTTTTTGTTTAACATAGTAACATAGTATAGTGGACTAGAGGTACCAGGCTTTGGACCATACTCTGATTTGTTTGATAAAATATTGTTAATGATAAAACAATGGTTCCTAACTGATAGATATGTCCCAGTAACCTCCAATAGCCAGAAATCTACACTTGTTTTCCCGCGCATGTCGCGAATTCAGAGGACCCATCAATGGATGTGCTCTAAGATGAGCTCCGCTGTGCACACTGCCAACACTTCAGAGACATCCAAGTCATTATCATATGCCATTTTGTTTCGAGCAGAGAAAGCCTCATATTTTGAGCCTTGTTTGGTTTTCTGGTTTTAAGTTCCTGTAGACATACAAAAAGATGTGGTTGTCGCATGCTTTTCCACCATAGCCCATGACGGATCCATGGTGCTGGTATATGTGATAAAAAAAGATGGGGTATGTTGATGGGATCCATGGCACACCATTTTTTTAGCAGCACCATGGATCCGTCATGGGAGATACCCTCTGGTAAATTAACATAGACCCTGAAAATCACCAGTTTTTAGTGGAAACTAATCTTCCAACCCCTATCTGCCAGGGTCTATGTTTATTTACTGGAGGGTAATGTAGATCATGTTCCCAACGGGCTAAAACCCCCTGGGGTTGTTATTGTTAAGCTACCTAAAAGGCACCATCCTCGCTCTTTGCTGAGCGCCGTGGGGATGCTGAGATTCGCGACGGATTCGCGACGTTGTGTTGATTGGTTGAGGATAGCCGGATAGCCTATATGAAATATATCACTACAATCACTGTCCTAAGTCCTAAGGTTAATATTTAGGATAAAAATTAGGATTAATATTGGTTTACGTCATATTTACTAATTAAATTGGGATGTGTTTTAGCCTTAGGTTAAGTTCACAACAACTGTTGGTTTCTTTTTTATTGAGGAGTATAGCAATCTTCCAACCCGCAATGTGGTCGGGTCCATGTTGGCTAGGGGAACAGTACATGACGGGTATTGTTTGAAACAGACAGCTTGTGGGCGGCCAGACCACAAGCTTTATCGAACAACTAGGTCAAACATGTCTTGGACTGCGTGACGTTTAGGATGGAATAACATGGAATAACCCTCGTTGAGTACCGAATTCTATCATTTTTGGGGGTTGGCTCGTATATCAGCATAATTTCAGCTAAAGGCCTTAAAGGCCTAAGACTTCCTGGGTTGTGTGGTTAGCTTGGACAGGATTCTGTTTGAATCTTGGTGGGCTCCCATTCCGGCTTGGGCTGCACATCGAAATATCACAGGTTTCAAGTTTCAACACATGTTTCAACATGTCTCAACTGCTTGGTGATTTGACAATCAAGATTAATACTTCAGAACTGGTTACCAAATTTGGAGGCTCGAGGCAAGCTTTCTGAATACTTGAACTTTGGACCGATGCGTGGAACCTGGGCTCATGACGCGAGCTTTGTTGGTTGACATGCAACTGAATCATGACATGGCCGTTCTCGTTGAAGAAAATCACGAGTTTACCAACAGAGGGCGATGTGCAAAGTAAGTTATCGACATGGACCAAGAAATCTCAGAAATGCATTGGCAGACTAGGAAGAACATGGAAGAACTTGTGTCAAAGGTCCAATGCACTGACCATTTCTCCAGAATCTGGCTATCCAACGCCGCGTTTCTCCGGGGCCTTCCAAGTTCTTAGCGATGGACAGCCTTGGAACATCAATGAATCTCACTCATGAAACATCGCAACATTCCCCTCTGGTAATTTAACATAGCTATTGAAAATGGCCATTTATAGTTACATTTACCCATCAAACATGGTGATTTTCCATAGTTATGTGTATGTTTACCAGAGGGTCACTCATATTAAATCCCAGGGTTCTGGAGATGTGGCGTTATCCCAATTGGGTTTAGGGTGAATCACAGCTACCAACTTCGCACGCCATGGCGCCATCTCAGGAGAGCCACGGATGTCGTAACTTTCGCCTTCCATCACCCTGATAGCCTGCTGCAGGTTTTAAGTCCCAAATTCTGACAAATCTTCAAGCTCAAATCTCCATGGGAATGACAAAAAAAGACTCAAAGACTCTTAAAATGACAAGAACTGTAGTGCCATTAAAATATATTAAAATCATTATTCAGCGATAATTATGCACACTCTATTCAGTGCCATGTTCCCTCAAAATTACTCGCAACTGTCTTTTGCAGGACCCGGTCTTGCTGGTGCGTGATAGCTTCAAGCGCTACTTGGAGGCGGCTGCTTTGACCTCAGTGGTGAACATATGGATAGGTTGACCTCTTCGTCGCTGTCTTCGGGCGCCAGGATAACTCAAAAGACAATACGCTTTGCTCTTTTGGACGGGGGGGCTGATTTACCCTCTGGTAATTTAACATAGCTATTGAAAATACCTCATGTATAATTGATTTACCTATTCAAAATGGTGATTTTCTATAGCTATGTTAGTTTACCAGAGGGTAATACACCACTGGCTGTAGGTATCGCTTCACACTTCCCACTTTATGGCTGGGTTCCCCATGGTTTCTGAATGTTCCCATCAATCCATTGAGCATAGATGAAACGGTACCATTTTGCCTGGCGAAGTGTCCATTTCAAATGCTTACCCGGCCTGGTAAACTAACAGTTTGCGAACTGGAAAGATCCAGCATTTTTCATGGGTAAATCAACTATTTCGACTGGGCCAGCTATTCAAAAGCTTTTTGTATATGTTGACCAGGCCGGGTATTCATATGCTGAAAACTCATCTCGAAAATCCACACGTTTCCAGTGGGTACCCTCTGGTAAACTAACATAACTATGGAAAATCACAATGTTTAATGGGAAATGTCACTATAAATCACCATTTTCAATAGCTATGTTAAATTACCAATGGGTAAATCTATCCTTTTCCCTATCTCGCGATCCGAAACCGGAGGCTGCCTTGTTGCACCTCTCCGATTTACAGAGGCTGGATGAACGGTGGATGGTTGCGATTCATCCTGCACCAGAAATCCAAACGCTTAAGGGAACTATATGAAAAAGCGTTAAACATGGGATTACCCTCTGGTAATTTGTTACATAACTATGGAAAAGCACCATTTAGTTCGTGAATTTTCCCATGAACAATGGTGGATCTTTCCATAGTTATGTTAGTTGTTTACCAGAGGGTATCATGGGATGTTTACCATGGCCCCCAACTGGTGATGATTTCGCGGATACCCATCCGAGTGACCGGATGGATTGAAACCTGGCCCTTCCGAGTTTCCATGGCCATTGGGCCACTTTTCGGTGGCGGAAGATGCAGAGCTGGACCAATTGTGCGATGAAACGTTGAGTACCTTGATACTCGTATCTAAGATGTTACAAGTTACTATATAGACTATATTGATTGTATGGTCCTAAATTACGTCCATTCGATGTGAAGATTATATAGATATAGATAGAATGATTACCGATATACCCGTATCTCTGAGAATAAGAAGTAAAGGGCACATCTAATCTACAGACAGCGGCAACAACAGGGGACATGTCCAACTTACAACCATTCGGCGGTGACCCTTGTGTTGCATGTCTAAGATTTACGTGGGAACTGCCAAAGCAGTTGTCTCCCATAAAACGCTTTCATTCAAAATAGTCAAGCCATTTTCCAGTCAGTGTTGATGTTCAAGGATATGTTTTGCTCATTCATCAGTCTGGGTAAGATACAACGAAGAAAAAATGCGACGTCCCTGGAATGATGGCTTGTTGGGATAACTATCCCTATATTATGGCTTTAATTCATAGTTAAATAAGTGAAATATGTCACTTTATCCAGAATCAACTATGAATAGTGTTAAATTGAACTATTTATCATAGTCAATCAATCATAAGCACTATGTCGGACACTTATCATAGCACTATTTCAATAATCCTATAGTGCTTATGAGAGTTAATAGTGTCCTATAAATTCATAAGCACTATGTCGGACTAGCTATTTATCAGTCAGTCAATCCAACTGACTCCGTCTGACTTGGAGCCAAGGCAATTCCGAAGTTGTTTTTTCTGTGGATTTCAAAGCATCAGATGATTAGCCACTGGTGAACATACACAAAACTATGGAAATAACCATTTTTAATGGGAAAATCCACTATTTCTATGGCCATTTTCAATAGCTATGTTAAATTACCAGATGATTACCCACTTTTCCCATTACCCTCTGGTGAACATACAAAAAGCTATTGAAAATGGCCATAGAAATAGTGAGTTTTCCCATTGATAGCATGGTGATTTTCTATTGCTATGTTAGTTCACCAAAGGGTAATGTCAACCCTGGATTAATAAACCCCTAGATTGTTTAATTGGGAGGGTACCATTTGAGTATCATATTATGACTATTTGGGGAGTACCCCCCAATTAATAAACCACGGTTTATTAATCCAGGGTTGACATTACTAACCTTACAGTGCAATGGATGATTTGAAATACTTATTGCTGACCTATCATTGACTAAGTATCAGGTATTCCCACTACTAACCTTTCAATTCCCACTTTTCCCATATTAATTTGGTTATACCATGACTCTTGCCGCTGATTCAATACATGGGAAATGGGTTCGGATACCCACAGAAGGTGGCACCTGGGGGTGGTGGATCTTTGTTGGGAAAGTGACTCACCTATCTAACTCTAGTAATAACCCAACTTCTGAACGAAGGGGGAACCCAGTCATAAGTTGATATTATATATATATACTGTATATACATATAAAGCCAATGACTATAGATATACCAATAATATACTCAATCATCAGTTGATATGTATAGCCAGGTTGATAATGTCAAGAACTATATATCTAATACATATATATATATATATATATATCAGTAATCCCTTGTAATATTGGCTTTTTTCAACCACCACTTCTCGATGGCCAGTTACCTCCGTGGCACCTCCCCGTCTGTGCAGCCGACGCAGGCGTTGGCCAAGTGAAAGCACCTCCCAACGCTGGCAGGCACTCATTCTGGTTATTTTTGAGTAGCACCAGGTTTATTACCCTCTGGTAAACATACAAAAACCTATGGAAAGATCCACCATGCTATCAATGGGTAAATCCACTATTTCGACTGGGCCATTTTCAACAGCTATGTTAAATTACCAGAGGGTATTCATATTGGGATGAACTATGATAAATAGTATCAGAACTGGGACTCAAATGGAGATAGTGTAGTCAATCAATCCAACTGAACTATTGAGTAGCATTCTGTTATTCAACTGGGATGAACTACCCAACTTGAATATAGATTATTGATCATGATTGATGATCATTGATGATCGTTGATGATTATTGATCATTGATGATTGATCATGATTGATGATCATTGATGATCGTTGATGATTATTGATCATTGATGATTATTGATGATCATTGATGATTATTGTCCAAAAGTCGGTGACAAGGGCTCCTAAATTGCTACTTCTCACCACCCATGAATTGGGTGGGTTATTTTGTTCTGTTGAAACGGTGTCTAAATGTAGTGGTTCTGGTGTCCCCCCCAAGAGATAGAACAATACAATCCTATATATATATATATACATATAAATATATATATATATATATATATATCTCTACATATTATATATTTTACATCAAACATATTATGATATGTGTCATATCTATGTCTCATTTGTATATATATATATATATGTATCATATTTATCCCGGCGGAAGCGTTACCGGCGTGCGAAAATGATCAAAATTACTACGTCCTCACAGCGAGGAGCCAGTTTTTGCATTCAAAACCTATCAAAAGAAAAGGTCCGTCTACTGTGGGAATGACAACCCTTCCATCACTTCAGCCCCAAAAAGGGCAACCACAACTTTTTCTCACATTGAAGATCATAGAGCGTAGCATCAAGTTCATGGGGAAATGCCAATGAAGATCATAGAGCGTAGCATCAGGTTCATGTGGAAATGCCAGTGAAGATCATAGAGCGTAGCATCAAGTTCATGTGGAAATGCCAATGACGCTATTATCCCACCCCACCCCACCCCAACCCAGACTATCGGATGCAGATGTGTGGAATTGCAATTGAAGATCATAGAGCGTAGCATCAAGTTCATGTGGAATTGCACTTGAAGGTCATATAGAGCGTAGCACCAGGTTCATGTGGAAATGCCAATGACGTTTTTATCCCACCCCACCCCACCCCACCCCACCCCAGGCTACCGGATGTGGATTTGTGCGACGGTACCGAGTCCGTTGGCATATTTATGATATTTGTGATGTTTTTTGTTCAGTCTTAGATCATGTTGGCTCTCCCTGTTGGGCGAAGTGCCTTTGACTGGTTGATACATGTCTTTTTTCACCAATGTTTGGGAAGACGATCAACAAATCAATTTGATGGATATGTGTTGCCATGTTGCCGTTGGCAAGAAGACATATTAATTAGTCTGCTCTATGCTTGACTTTCAGTGATTCTGCGGATATATTATCAGCAACATTGATATATTATACCTGTAAATTCAATATGGCTAGATCTGACATGACAAAGCCTAAAGTTCTCACCACGAATCCAGGTTGTTGTTTTTTGTTTCGCAGACTTGTTGAAACTAGCATTCTCGGTAAGACGCCATGACCTGTAAAACTATGGATTCCTTTTTCCCTGGCAGAGCTTTTCTCTTGCTGTAAAAAAAGAATTGATCCAATGGGGATATCCCTGGAGCTATCATCAACATGGATATCTTCCAGGGAAAGCATTGGGGGTGCAACCCGTGGATTGCTGTACAGTTTCCCTTCAAATTGTTCCATTAATATCCATCATAGCCATCGATGTTTCTTAGTTTGAGGCAAAATGTGGTAACATACCAATTTATGGATATTTATGGTGTTCATCAACATGAAAAAACTTGTGTTTTTCTCCATGTTTGATTGGTCAAAATTATCCAAAAATGGTCGACCTCTAAAATTGATATGGTTTATATGTTCATATTCCAATTATTCCCATGATATTTCCATTCAATCACCATAATATGGTTGGTTGATCTCCCATATGTAACTTGACCGTGGCACATCTACCCTCTGGTTACTTAACATTGCCAAGGAAAATCACCATGTTTAAAGAAAGGTCATCTACAACTAGTGGAACAACTGCGAGTGAAAGATCACTGTTTTTATAGGCAAACACATCTGTAAATGGGCTATTTTCATCCATCTATACCATGGCAATGTTAAGCTACCGGAGGGTGTGAGTTTATGGGAAAGCCCATGGCTCCCCATATTTTCACAAGCACATGCTAGGGGGCGCAGTTGTGTATAACCGTATAACAATGATTATGAGACGCCAATAAGACGCCATAAGCTGGGATATAATCTCTATAATTGTGGTTATATATGCACTTATAACTGGAACTGCACTTCCAAGTATCGAAAAAGACACATTTTTTTTGTTGCACTGGCCGTCTCTGGAGGTAGAAGAGCTGACAAATTTGTGCAAAGAATGCGGCTTGGCCTCCGCCAAGGCACCCATGGGAGGTTTAGCTGAGATAGGATTACTAGCCAATATTACTGATTTAATGGAGCATCATGGGATATAATGGGATATGTGTATATATATATAATTAAATATATGATGATATAAACTGACCAACTATATTATATTTGGGTGTGTCTGAAAATGGAATAACCGGGTATGTGTCAAACTCAAATGTCCATGGTGATAGGGAAAACTATGTCTCAAACCATTGGATTTTGGCCACCTCATTTTCAGACAAACCCCTCAAACTTATACGACTACTTGAGTTAGTTCTAGATCATAAAATCAAGTTATAGTCTTTCAGAGATCCAAGAAATATTGGAAACAACCACAGGAAGGGGCCTCCTAGTTATAAGTTGGTTTATAACCTTGTCTAAATATAGTTGTAAGTATGATGCATCATTGTTATTATAGTATGTTATAGTTGTAAACCATCTTAGCTAACTACTATGATGCCCCTTCCTGCAGGTCTATTTGGATAGCGGATAGCAGTAGGACTCGAGGACGATTCTTCTGTTGGCACATCTTGACCAGCGCAAACCGATGTTTCGCTTGGACCGTTGTTGGTTATTATGTAATTGTCTCAGGTGTAAACGCAGCTGTTGCAACATCCAATCACAAGAAATCTCAATTTTCAAACGATCCAAACATAGATGCTGATGGTTGAGGCTGTACAATGAAATCATGAAATCTCCAGCCATGGTGAGCCAGCATTGCATTCAAAATTACCCACAAGTTTCAAGTTTCAACTTCCCAAAAAAATTGCCCTTGAAACCTCACGTTACCCAAACAGCTCTTCCGGATGATTTTTTTCACGAGCTCATTCCGACTTCACGGGAATGATGGTTAGTAGGCCCAGCTATCCCAAAATTAATAGATATCAAAATATTCTGTTATTTTTTGATATATATATATATATAATTATAAGATATCGGTACCCAATACTGTAGGTAATATGTTTGTATCTTTAGTTATCTTGCATAGCCTTTGATCTTTGGTGTATTTTTTATCCGTACCAACAATCCAAAATTGATGCTTGGAATATCATTTTTTTGGACTTCTCCAGAAATCCTAGCTATTACACCCTCAAAATTATGAAGACAAATTATTGAGGGAACAATCTGTTGGTCCTGAATACTGGCTATTCCTCAATGATTCCATGATTTGTTCAGAAAATTAGTAGCGGTCCTGGGCACTTAAACCTTTGGGTCGGATTGACAGGCGCTTTCTTGTAATCCTGTTGTCCCATGGTGCACCGTTTCATGGTGCAGATTGACTCGTATTGTCATGTCTTTTCTTTTCCTTCCCCTACTTCATGGATGTGGGGGATGGAAATTCTGAGCGGCAAATTGTGTAGTTGCTGAATGTTGGTACTGATTCTGGCAATAATTAATGATTTAGCCTGAAAGGGAACAGATCCGCGCTCCTCATGCCAGGCAGTAGTAGCCTGCGAACGAGTGCTGAAAAGCCGTTGGAACGCACAAGTGCAGCTGGAGGCAGGCTGTCGTGGACGAAGGGTGGCCTCTGCCTCTGTTAGAACTATAGTCAGATAGACTTATAAAACTAACTTGTCACTGGGGGACAGCACCTCGCACTGGGTTAGCTATCAAACATGGTCGTTAGACATGGTTTCATGATGTTTCATGAACAACAATGTGGTGATGTAATCATAATCTAGCAATGTGGGTACACTCACTGAATCTCACGCGGAACCCAATTGCCAAGTCCAACAGAAACAATATTCCGAACTGTTTTTTCTGGTTCCATGTTAAACTTAGCGTTTCTTTTTGCAGGCAAACATTATGGTCCACCAGTGGATTTTGGTTGACCAATTTTGGACAAGCCCAAACTTGAGCTGACCTGATCATGTTTGTCTAGTTCGTGGTTTCAAACATTTTTTATTTTCCATTTCACATATGGGATGTCATCCTTCACATTGACGAACTCATATTTTTCAAATGGTTAAAACCACCAACCAGTTTCGCTTTGCTCTTTTGGACGGGGGGGTTGATTTAATACACCACTGGTTGTAGGTATCGCTTCACGATTCCCACTTTATGGCTGGGTTCCCCATGGTTTCTGAATGTTCCCATCAATGTACATTCCAAGTTGCCAATTCGTCAACAACTCGTTGACTGCTCAACTGTTTGAAGAATTTTCGGGTGGGTTGCAAAGATCCCAGAAAACTGCGGGCGGTAGAAATCATAAACACAGAGATATTATTAAACACTATTAACACATTGATATAACTTGAATAATTTTTGATTGCATTAAATATTTAGAAATATGTAATGTTTGATATGTCATATACATAAATGAATGACAATAATCATATTAACACATTGACATAATTGAAATACATTAAATATGAATCAAATAATCCTGGGATTCGGCGCTCAATTGGTGGTCTCAGTTTCCAATGTGCGTCCCTACCTGGGATGATGAGTTACCTACTCTCCAAGAACACTATTTGGGGTGTGGTTGACATTCTAAAATATATTAAATATATATATATATGTATATTGATATTATATATATATATATAAAGAGTCATATATTGTCATATATGGGGCAATGCTTACACTTAAAATTTGTTTCATATCTGTTGAAGCCATGGCCCATTTAGTTTCATATCTGATTATCCGCTCTTCAAACTGGTGATTTTCAATAGCTATGTTGAATAACCAGAGGGTATTTCAATTAAATTCATGATATCTCATTATATCCCATTATATCCCCCTAAATCACCTAGATAAATGATTTAACATGATACAAAATGTACACATCTACCTGTTAGACTCCGTCCAGGCAGAAGAACTTGCCAGAGGAGTTCCAATGCCCCTTGATCTCCGGCAGAGTTTGGAGGTCTAAGAACTACAACCTGGAGGTGTGAATGGGATTTATATATCATGTATATGGCTTGATTTAATTGACAACAATAATGATTCGCTGGGATTTGATACCCAGTCATCAAACATGGCTTGCTGGACACTGCTACATTTTGCTATACACCTCCATTTAGTTTGTGGATTTCTCAGCCAGCAAATTCTGTAGATGATGACCGCAGGGGTAAGTCTGCATTTTTCTACAAGGCCTATGTTATTTTTTCGACCCCAAACTCCAACCCGTGAACTATACATACAATAATGTATAATATGTTCATTTTCCTCAAAATCCGGTACCTAATCAATCAATGTATATCATCGATTTCTCAGTTCAGTTGCCATATATTCAGTGTAAACCCTCCATGTTTGTACAACACCGCTTCACAAAATCTGGAACTTGCCGGTCAAAATCTCTGCTTGAGTTTGTTTGTTAATCTTCGATGTTGCGATTTTGCAGAGACTGCTCGTGGCTTCCTACAAAAGCCCACGAAGATCTACAAGCCGACAAACCACGTTTTGTATCTTGTTGTTGATAAACTCTGGAAGACTGATATAGTAACCCCCGAAGATCGATGGAAAGGTAAAGGAAAGCTGGAACTTTTGCGGCACGCATGATCTGTATGTACACCCTCTGGTTATGACTAACAGTTTGCTATGGTTAAGCCATGGCCCATAGAAATAGATGGTTTACCTAGCTATAAAATGAGGATTTTCCATGGCTATGTTCAATAACCAGGTGGTAGATATATATTATACATATATGATTTATGTAACATCCTGGAAAGAACTCTATCTTTCTTGGAATTCCTATACCATCAAAGAAGGATCAGTGTCTGAATCAGCCTCAATGTTGATGCTTGACTTCATCCTTCCTGAGGCCTGGCTTTGCGAAGCTCCAGCCACGAGTTCCGAGCAAAGGTGAGAAACGCGTGAAATCGTCACAGCAACTCGACGTGGTGGTGTGGTGAAAAAAGGGTACGGTTTTAGGTTACTTTCATGGGTATAAACCATGGAAAATCATGGGAATTTGCACACACCCATGTTTGTTCCCAAACTAACTGCGGTGAAATCTATCCACCTATAACTTGTAGCTGGTAACCTAAAGATACCATGCAGGTACGTAGAGGGTAAATGGGACGGGTCCTAGATCGACTCCTCCACTCGCAAGAAAATGCAGAACAACTCGAAAAAAAACAAATCCCAAATACTTGTGTTGATCCAAGTGAAAGTGTTCAGTCCAGGAATTCCATGTTCATCCAGTTTTATTTTTTTTTGGCTTTAGATATCTTTAGATGGCTTTAGATCATTTACCAAGTTTTTTATGGCTTTTTTCATTGGAATATCAAGCGCTCAACCAATGGTGAACTGTGACACCAGGATTGGATTCCAGGGATCCCCAGCCTCGTTGGTTTTTGGCATCGGAATCATGACCATCGGTTGAACAGCGATCTTGGCAATACCATATCCTCAACATGGTCATGATAAACAATAAATCAAACCAATAAACATGGTATTTATATTGGCAATAAACGTGGTGTTTAGAACATGGTTTATTGGTTTATATTATATTGGTTTATTGTCCTCAACATATCAAACCACCAATAATAATATGGTATTGGTCAATAATATTGGTCAAAAACCATCTATAAATATTTATTATCAATAATATTATCCTCAACATATCAAACCACAAAGAAACCACCAACAAACCACCATCTACACGATAATGAGGTTAATATGTTGAGGATAATATGATATCTACCAATGGTTAATAAACAGCAATATTGGTCAAAGACCATCTCAAGGCGACGTCACCTTTAACAACAATGGCCAGTAGCCATCATAAACCGACAAGGTCACGCCCCCTGGTGATGTTTATTGGTTTACAAACTCATCCCCTAAGATTATATCATAAACCCAAACTTGAAACCAACAAAATGTGCGTCAACTTAACTATCATAAATCAGCTATAAATCAGCTATAAATCAGCTATAAATCCCATGAAATCCCATATTGAAGCACCATGATCCATCATTTTCCTATGGTTTGTAGCAGCCTGGTCATATAACATCCCTCCCTTCACCGTCTCGTCACCGTCTCGTCCGAGGTCGCCTCACCAACGCTGGCGCGCGTTGAAAAAAGGCGCGAAACCTTTGGCGATCCAAGATGTGGCGGCCAGGACTGACCAGATGGCTGCGATGAACCCCTGGCAGGGTTGATTACAGTTATGGCCATAAAAACCAGTTATTTTTGTGATTATAAAATATTATAAATGGGATTATAGATTTTATAAATGGGGTTTTGTTAGTACTTATAACTGATAAATGGCCATAACTGTAGTTCGGGGGTTATACTCCTTTTTTTTGGGGGATTCGAAGAATCCAATAGGGAAATCCCTACAAACTAACCAGATGAACATGTTGGTGCTTTGGCTTATTGCAGGACATGATATGTAAACATAGTTAATCAATATTAATGATCAATAATAACTGTTGAGAATCACAATCATAGAAACAATGAGAATGATGGTAAGTATTATTCATGTACAATGAATATATACATATAGTATATCATACAGGATATAGGCGCTTGTCTCGCCAACTAAGACATTGAGACATGGGCTTAAACAACCATTCTTTTTCAGAACGTCCCCTCATGGGGGAGTGATTTTTGCTCTAAAAATGGTCAAAAATACTGGTATTTACAGTGTTTTGTGACCAAAGTAGGCTTAAAACCATTATTTTAGAGCAAAAAAATCGAGTTCACCTGGTGTTTTATCATCATCTTTAATGAAAATTCACTCCTCCACAGGGTGCCGCCCTCTTCTTTTTTGGGATCGCCGACACTTGCAAAATGAAGGAAGGAATTCAGCACGAAGCCGGTGGGAATTCGTCCCGCAAAACAGGGCTTTGCCCGAAGAATTGGACTGTTTACTGAAAGGTGGCGCCCCTAGATAGCTAATTTGGTTCATCATTAGGTTCACCATGGTTTATGATAGATATATTTATAGTTGATGGCACAGTTAATGGCTTTGATAAACCAACTTATAACTGGGGGGAGCATGCCTCGTTGAATAGAAAGGTTTTGTGTAGGAGCCAGACTGCACTGATGCCGCAGCCTTCTCCAGATGAGCAGGCGGGAACTGGTTTGAACAAAGCCTTGGTGGATGATTCAATTAAAGAAACTTCAGCTACTGACAATCGTTAACTTCCAGGAATAGTGAAATATTTTTTTCCTTACATGTACATGGTTTTCTCATGTTTGTTGTTTTTTATTTTTGCTGATGTGTGTGTGTTGTGGGTAGACGTTACGCTGGATTCAGGGATCACAATTCGCTACGACCGCAAGCGGGTGTTTTTTATCCTGAAATGCATCATTTGGGTGCGTCTGGAAAGGGAGGTTACCCCCCTAATCTAGTTATTTTCAGGTTGGGACATCTAAAAATGCTAAACCATGATAAACCATCCACTTTTTTTTTGTTACACTATTTTTTTTCAGACAAACCAGCTGTCAGTTGTTTGGAGTTTGAACATTGACCGTCACCCACATGATGGATTTGGGCTCTTTGGGGATCACCAATCCTTTGGATCCACATCACAAGGGCGTTAGGACACGGTTCTTCACCACGAAAAATGGCGTGTTCCATCATGTTCCATCCTTCCGTATATGTGCAAACAACAGCATGTGTGTACAGCATATACATTGATACAGTAATATGATCAATCAAATATTTAATTATATATATATACAACTATACAGGCCGCTTATATATATACAATATACTGTATACATAGTAAAATCTAGAGCACAACAGAATCTAGTCGCTCTCAATATCAAGTCATTCCATCTTGTGAATATTTTTTTTCTGTCCAATGTAATCCCACACAATCATAAGCTAACCAACGAGCTACTGACACTCGTAGCTTTATCGAAATTTGTCCATATCTCAGATTTGAGCCCATGTATCTGAGAACTGGATGAAGGGTAGATAAAAAAGGACCCCTCTATTTTAACTGTCAAAAACAAGCTATTTGATAAGTGTTCTGCTAAACCATCACACAACTTGGTGCGCAGTTATAAGTTGCTTTACAACCTCCAATATATTCCAGCCTATATACAAACCCCACTTCTTGTCATATCACAACGAATGAACCAACTTCTGATCCTTCGTACCCGCGCAGTACCGGGGCTCCCACCCCTGGCAGATGGAAAGACGACGCTTTCATGCTGCGGTGCGGCTGCAACGCGCCGTTCGTCGCTATGTCCAGCGCTTGCGGCTGCGGCAGCGGCAAGCAGCGGCGGAGGCGAGGCAAAAATGTTGGCGGCTTTGAAGGAAACACATGGGATGTTGACTAGGAAAACTGGGGATATCATTTTTAGTGTGGATCATGAGATATATAATGATATATAAGCAAATGTATGGACGTGTCATGATCACTATTAGTTACTGTATCACTATTTGGGAAGTCCTTCTGACTTCCCTTTTAGATGTGATTTCTGAATTTTCCCAATTCATGGGGCTGAATTCCCAATGGTTTTGCATGTGGGTTGCCGCCATGACAACCCTCTGGCCTGCACCCTCAGCACTGTTCTATAACACCAAAATATCGCCATTATATCCCATTACCCTCTGGTAAACATACAAAAAACTATAGAAAATTGCTATTTATAGTTTATGTTCCCATTGAAAATGGTGATTTTCCATAGTTATGTTAGTTTTCCAGAGGGTATATCCCATTAAATCATCATATTCCCTGTAGTTAATGGGGATATTCCCAGCGAAATACGGATGAAGATCAACCGCATCAGCAGGTTTTGGCTAGATGGTTGAGCCGCCGTCTGGTGCATCGCCTACAGCTGGGCCTCAAGCACTGGAGGCAGGGCGCTAGAGACCTTGCCTTACAATCAACGAAGCTTGAGCCATGGAAAATACCGATTGGTTCATATAGTGACTGATACTACCTAATTTATTGGGGATTATGATAAGCCATAATAGGGAAAATCCTATCAATCAAATGAGATGGGATTGGGGTATTTGAAATGGCTCACTTAGGGATTTCACCATATTTCAGCATGCGTTCTTATTTTTTCCTGGATTTTAATATCCGAGTTTGCTGGACACATTCTCCAGCATGTTTCTTGAAATCTGATTTTGAGTGGGTCAAAGGAGTAGTTGTACCCTCCGGTGTCGTCAAACGTGACTAGCTGGGAAAACCCCGCACTAAATGGACGTTTATAGCGAAATCATCGATCTAAATGAGGGATCCTCCGGCAAGCCACGTTCGATTACCGGACTGAGTGAAACTTATATGGCTGTTGTTCTCACGTTCTTATATTACCTGGGTAGATTGTAACTTCCAGAAGTTCATCATTCCATCTTCTAATCAATGAAACTTGGATTGAACAAGTGAAAATCGGGGATTGGACTGATTGAAGCACAAAAGCCTGGATTTAACCAGCAAACATAGGGATTGAACGTGATTGAACCAACAAATATGACGGTCAATGGAATGGGCTTGCTACGAACATTTCACAGGAACCTTCGGCTTTTCCATTGAAATACAGGTGCGTTCCAGTTCTGAGAGTGATCCCCATGAACTTTCATATGTGTTGACGGGCATGAAGCTACCAGTCGTTTATTCTGGATGTTTCCAGTTGACATTTGACGATTCCTTCGATACCAGATGGGAGCCAAGGGAAACCCAGATTTGCATGTTATATTAGATATTATATAATATTATCTATATATTATACAATATATATATAATACAATATATATATAATATATAATATATAATATAATATAATATATAATATAATATATAATATAATATAATATATAATATAATATCATATATAATATAATATATCATATAATATATAATATAATATAATAAATAATATAATTTCATGTTTTATAATATAATCTAATATAATATAATATAATATAATAGAATATAGTATAATATAATATAATGTATGTT
>Ga0126342_10003018_pt1 | contig 27275 bp, 26 predicted proteins | sample Cyp1metagenome_FD_92528 | JGI IMG/M metagenome (GOLD analysis project Ga0126342, IMG submission 92528) | Coral microbial communities from Lord Howe Island, Old Settlement Bay, Australia - Cyphastrea 1 metagenome | ecosystem: Host-associated > Invertebrates > Cnidaria > Coral ... | reverse complement strand
CGCGACAGCAGTGTCGCTCTGTTTCTCGCTTGGCCCTTAGTCCCACCCTGCGGTTCAGGTGGTATATGTAACAGTCCATGAAAAGTCACATGCAACAGCTATCCTTGCACTATGTTGTTCTTAATTACAAGTTATATTTTACTAATTGTACTAATTAAAAATGGTTTGCCAAATGTGAGGTAGTCAAAATAGTGGCTATAGGACCAAGTTGTTTTTCGTGCCTCATAAACTACTTGATTCACGCAGGGGGGTGCTACCCGTGGCACTCTTGTACAAAAAATGAGCTATTGTCCCTTTTGCTTGCACTGGCGCATGAGCATATCACCTACGTGGATTGTAATGACCATTTAAAAATATTTAAAATCCCTATATGCGAACCCATGGATGTCAGTTCCTTTTTTCTGACTCAATGACTGCCATGTACACTGCCGGAAAAAAAAAAAATAAAACATGTGAAACCCCTAAAAATTCGATGGGCCAAAAGCAGGCAATCATCATCAAAAATTCGTGTTGGGAGGCTTCAGCTGTTTACTTTTCCACGCAGCACACAAAAAACGTATGCCCTGCTGCTTGATGGTGATTCCCACTCACGAAAAACGAAGTGACCATATATCCCAAACTATCCCAATGAGATAAGTTATAAATAAGTGCATAACACCGTGATGATAGATATCGGATGCTTCAACATGTGTTTTTTTTAAATGATTATTCCATGTTATTCCCATCTCCGAAAAAAAGAAGATGCAACGCATCTTAAAAACTTATCGTCCCCATGAAACCATCATAGTCAAAAACACCACATCCCCATGAATCTGCGTCAAACGCATCTCCCAGCCTCGGTCTTCTTCAACCGATCCAAGCACAGATCTGCGACCTCACCGGGGGTCATAACTTCTAGGTGTAGCAATGCATAATCTCTACCTGAGATATTGATCGTGTTGATTCATGTACTATCTGGTTATGATTCAACCAATAGGTGTAAATATGTGTACAGTAAATGGATAAATGGGTAGTATGATGTCATTTCATACTCATCCCATAAAAGTTTGTCAGCGTTATGGTAAAGTGAATCATGCTGTAGTTGCGGATGGAAACATATTGAAAAATCACCAACCTTTTTGACGTTTTGAACTGAGTGTTGATTTTTTCGGACTTTGGGGGTTCTGGCAGACCTACATCCCTCCGTTGGATTTAAAAAACACCAGTGGATAAATATGGCTGTGTTCTATCATGTTTTACCACATTTTACCACCATGTTTTGGGGGGTGTTCTGTAAATGGTCCCGGCCGGGATTCAGCCATGACCCACAGCCTCGGAAATGCTGGTGCAGTCCTCCAGGTCCTGGAGAATCAGTGGATGGGATGCTACAGGGATGGTAAAAGGCGTTAATTTACAGCTATGCTATGGGATACAGGGATGGTATCTGATAAAATTTTGGATCGCCTCTCATTGCCTCTCATTGCCTTTTTTGACCGACTCCAGGCCGCCTCACCATCAAGGCACCAGTCCTTCTGCGCAATGACCTTCTTGGGGTAGTTGATTGGATCGATGGAGCACTCCTGCAGAAAACAAAGTGTCCTGAGGCCCTTTTTTTGCCAAGTATCTGGGTATGGCAAAACTATGCAAAACTGATGGACTGGGGACTATTCCCCAACAAATCAAATGAAAATTGTGTGGACTATTCCACCGCCATCCCCTCGCCTGGAAGACATGGAGCCAGTTGGAACAGAAACGTTTGAACTGTCGCAGGAGCTGCTCCCCATCCTGGCCCCACTGCCCCAGGTGACTCTTGGGAGTTCCACAATGCATGGACTGAACACCAGTCGGCTTGGTGCAAAAGGAGGGATTGGCCGATTGGCCTCAGTTGGGTGGACCCTGGATATGTTGAAGCTCGCTACACACCAGGATTGGAATAGCAGCTCACCTCAAGAACCTAAACAGGACCCATGAGTTTCCCATACCAACAAACCGAACACTTGTGGTGAATTTTGGGGGCCCAAATGCTGGAGAAAGAATAAATGCCCACAAATGCTTGAGGACTGGGATAGTCATTGTTTTCTCGACCACGAAACTGACCACAACTTCATGCAGCCGGAGCGGTGCCTTTGTGCCTGCATAGACCTTGTATCGCTCCCTGCCAGCACAGAATCTACGAGTGTGGGAAGTTTGTCTGAGAAAGGGAACTTGTTTGGGAGAATATAAAAGGATATCAAAGGGTCCGGTGAGGTAGTCAGGTGAGTGAGATAGTTGAATCTGGGGGTGGTTCATAATTTGATCAACAAACCCATCGATTTGGTTATCTTTCATACTATCATACTATACGGTGGGGCAGGGGGGCAAACCTGGGCGCCATTTACAGCCCGCCAACCCACAGATGTTGGCCATGTGTATCTGGATACCCAATGAACCCATAGCCACACATTTCCAGACAAAGCCACATCATATCAAATCGCTTATATATATATATATAATTATATATATACCATCCGTTCAATGGTTGGTTTGCCCCAAAACGCACTATCTCAATGCATAAATCACATTTCACCATATTAAACCACGATATGTGATTCTTAAATCACCATAAAAATCCAGCTATTTTTCATGGTGCCTTTAAAGCACCAGAAAAATCCTAAAGGAAAACTCGTTTTTCGCCATCGTCCTGAAACAGGGAATCCCCACTTGACCCTCTCCAGGAATCGCTGGAAATCGCGTCTCTTGGACTCGAAGGTCCTCTCAGCAAGGCCCGCTGAGGACCTCAGCGTCGCTACCGCTGGTTTTATCAACGTTGTTTGGTAAATGTTGGTTGAATACTTGTAGAAAAAAAAGCTTGGGTTTTTTTTAATGTTGGTCTTTCTACCTAAATGGGCTTAAAGATGTTTACAGAATGTGGTTTCATAAATGTTTCCCTCTGGTAATTTGTTACATAGCTATTGAAAATGGCAATTTATAGTGGGTTTTCCCATTAAAAATAGTGATTTTCCATAGCTATGTTAGTTTAATAAATGTTTGGTCTTTCAAGAGACCTAAACTTTGACCCCGAAGAGTCTCCAAACGAAGTCGTCGAGGTCGTCACTCGGCGGACTTTGAGAGGAGGCCGTCCATGTCGGAGAGGAGGTCGTTGTAGGACCGAGCCAAGTTTTCCTGTGGACGACATGGTGGCTGGGTGAAAAATCTTCATCCAAAACATTGGGCTATAGATTGGAGGGGTCACCCAGATATTTGTTTAGAGGAAATTTTGGGGTCCCACACTCTGCCATGTGGAGAGAACCCAATGTAAATTGCAGCGTCAAGTTGATTGGAGGACGTGCTGCGTAAATATTGAAATACGTGCTCTACTTCTGCAAAGCTTACCGAAGGGACTGTTCACAAAAACAGCAGTGTAGCAGTGGTCCTGTAAAATCATGTAAAATCATAAGCCATAGCTACTCACGTATCCAACTACCGTCTTTTGATGCCTGTTGTTGTGTTTACCACAGAATTACATTCCAACAATCCTGACATCCAAGAATCCACTGAGGGTGCATGCTTTGCACAACGCTTTCTGCAAGAATCATCCCAGTCATTGGAGCAATTTTGATGGTTGATCTGGTTTATCATGTTCTTCATCAAAATGGCTGTGAATTGGGGGGTATCTCATTCAAACAAACCAATGATTGTATATAATTATCATATCAAGTTGGTATAAGTTGGTTATATCTCCGTTATATCTCCACTATATTCCTAGGATATCCCCCATAATATCTTCAATACATATACATATATGCATATAGATATACATATATACATATACATATATACATAAACATAAACATATACATATACATATATATGTATATGTATATATATATATGTATATATATGTATATATGTGTATATATATATGTATATATGTATATATGTATATATGTACATATGTACATATGTATATATGTATATATGTATATATGTATATATGTATGTATATATATATATATATGTATATATGTATATATGTATATATGAGTATATACGTATATACGTATATATATATATAATTATATATATACATTTATATCCCAATGATATCCCCATGTTCAATGGTTGCATTCATCCCCCAGCCCCATCCCAACACGACACGCCGCGCCTTCTCCATCTTGGTGGCGCGTTGCTTCGCTTGCAAGCGATCGTCGTATTGGTTGATGATGGTCAGGATGTAGAAGACACAGGGGGCGATGAAGACCTCGAATCTTCTCTTCAGAGTTTTTTTCCGGAGTTTTCCACAGGTTGAAATCGATTTATCTTGAGAGAACAGATATGAATAGATCATCGATGATTATCTCAAAGAAAATTCCGATCTATGTGGGACGTGATGAAAATACATTGAAAGTGGCCTCAAATGGAGGCAACATCTTTAGATGGTCCAACAGCCTCCAGGACACATCTCCGCAGCTCCGCTGATCAACATGGATGGGTTCAAAATTTATCAGAATTTCACCAGTAAATGTTGAACTTAAGATGATTTAAGGCGATTTAAGTATGTCTAAATTGGAATGGTCGAACACTACACCTCACACATGTTGCTCCCCTTTGGTGCCCAATTTTTTGAGCCGTGGCCCAGCCAATTGGTGCCCTCAACCGTTCCGAAATGTGAGGAGGCGGCGATGGAAAGCAGCTCTTTAACGCATCCATATTCCAAACCTTGGTTCGTGGTGCAAGTAATGGGATCTAGGGGATCACCACGGAGATATCTGGTGCTTTTTGGTAGGTTAAGTTACAGTAGTACCCCTGAATCCCCAAACATCTGGGGTCGGGACATTTTGCACTGATCAGCTTGGCAATGGTCCGCACCATCTGGCAGAACAAAAAGGCGCCAAGCTGCTGACCATGGGAGTTGCTGACCCAAGCAGTTCCGCCCGGAAATGGCAATGAAAAATCGGAAGCTTTAATAAAGATAGAATCACTGCATGGAATGGGGAAAATCATCGACTGTCAGGGGAGGCATATTCCACCGTCCGATTTGTTGGAAGGTAGACTCTTCGTGCCCAGCTGAAGCTTAAGATATCTTAAGATGAAACCCCCCTGAACTGCGTTTGGAAAAGGGTCCAATCATGTCCAATCATTGGAACTTGCGATTTGGCGGGTCCATCTTAGACTTCAGTGATCCCCAAAAAAGAATAAAAAAGATATTTAACATGTGTGATACATAGAAATTCTTCCAGATACATGATGCTTTGCCTCAGAATTGTCAGGTTTTCAAGTGTCTTATCTATGGATACCCTGCTGGCTGCCTCCACAATGCAGGCCAAAGTGCCCACCTACGGTGGCCATTTTTCAGCGCCAAGTTGTGGGTGGAATCGCTCAAGGGATATGTTTCTTCGGAAACACGAGGGTTTCACCATGGGTTCTTTTACATCGACCATATCAAATCTTGCAGGTTTATGGAGGTTCTATTTTAGTCACTTGGGGATGGGTCAAAACCCTGGTACCTAGTGAACCCCAAAATAGCTGGTAAATGGATGTTCATCCCACTAAAAATGTATCTATAGGTATTGACCCATACCCACTTAAGATCACTTAAGCATAACAAGTCACATTCTTTATGGTCTTTAACCCATCAACCATGGGTCCAACCATGGTCCTTACATCGACTGCACGGAGGATTCCCCCAGTTACTGGTCGTCATGGTGGGCTGAAAAACCTATGGTGAATCTCTCTGACTTGGTGTGTCTGAAAAGGTATAGCCCCAAATAACAATCTAAACATGGGGAAAACCATGGGAAAATGATGTAAAAAAAAAAAAAACGGTATTTTGAGGTCCATCTTCAGCAACTCCAAGTTCTCAGCATTGAGATGAACGAGATGAACCGAGTCCCGAGCCACGAGAATCAAGTGTGTGCAGTCCTGCCATGATACCCTCCAAAGAATCATTCGAATTCCAGGGCCCCAGGGACAAAAAGCCACATGTGTCATGGTCAAATTACATGCATGGGACAGTTCTAGGGCCCCGGGTCATCATTCTGACCGTGTTTAGCTTGCACAGCTGCATCTTGAACCCATCCAATCCCGTCCTGTATCTTCATCCAGGTTCCAGGAATCAAGACTTTAATCTCGGGCAGTGCAAGGCTCAAAACTGCAGATGCTTGGAAATCTGAAGTCTTCGATCGGTAGATCATCGTTCACGATTTGTGGATGTCCCATTGCCATGTTTCTCTACATTTTTACTAGCTCAAGTTCACAATCTGCCTTGCAGCTTTGTTCAGCTTTTTCTTCACACCATTTGCATGCGTACACCATGCAGTTCCAGCACAGTGCAGGATAGGTCAGCATACAAAGATAGTTCACAACCTGCAAGTTTGCACCTCAAGGCATCCGCCACAGTGGCGGATAGGACCATAGGAGCAGATCTTCAAAGACGAACAAGCAAGGGCCAAGAAGGGATCGACTGGCCGAGTCGGCGGCTGTTACAAGGAACTCCGATCGGTGGCAACCATGATGCTGGTAATTTTAGACTGTTCACCTGTATAGTCCTGTATATCCTGTATGTCTTGAGTTTAGATTTAGTCTGATATGTCTGATACATCAAAACTGACTTGACGTGACAAACGTTGTCTTCACAGCCAGCCTTAGTATTGCATGAGCCCAGCTTGACTGCTCCGATTCTGGCCGCGCCAGTGTCGAATTCACTCACTCCTTCGGCTCATTGTCGTCTTCCCAACACAAGCTGATCACTGGGACCCATCCTGCCGCGTTGGTCTTACTGGAAGTCCCCGAAACAGCATACGCATACGCCCAGCCTTCAGGCGTTCGTGATTTGAGATTGACTTTGAGCACCTGACCAAATTTCACATCCAACTGATTGGGATGAGTTGCCTCCATGGTCTTGTGCACGAGCAACCACGCATGGTGTTCTTCTTCAACTTGATCGAGCACAACTGAGGGCAACCAACCTGCCCTTGATGCATCTATAGGATCTTCTGCATATATCCACCCCAACTCAGTCTGAGAGTGAGGCCACACACGGACAAAGTCATCCACTTCCGCAGATAGTAGGCCAGCACCCTCCCCATTCACACGGTTACACACTCGTCGAATTGGCTTTTGGGATGCTTCCTCAGGGCTTCATCACCAACAGACAGAGCATCCCTTCAATTTAACAAGCTTTGAACAAAAAAATCTGGAGTTGAAAATCCGGAGTGGACATGAGCGGCTTAGGTGGATATGTATATGTCTGCATAACATATATATACATATACATATACATATACATATACGTATACGTATACGTATACATATACATATACATATACATATACTTATACGTATACGTATACATATACATATACATATACATATATATATATATATGTATACATACATACATCAATGCGCGTGTATGATTGTATATCTACAATATCTATATATATATAATACACAATAAAACCCACAGACGTCATGCTTTAGCAGACAAATTCGCAGGTTTTTTTCCACCCACCTTGCTCTCCACCGTTGTCTCAGTAGTCTCAGCCACCTGTTCAGATTCTGCGGCCAGATTCGTGTTCGTTCTGGGCGTTGACACCGAAGATGCCGTGGTCGAATTGTCATCCCTGGACTTGTTGCCGAGGTCCGAGCTATCATTGCCTGAAGGAGGAGGAAAATTCATCTGAATCTTATAGATGTTTATGGATTCTTAGGGCTTTTTATGGATGTGGATGTGGATGGATTCTAAAAGGATGTTTACAGGTGTGAATTGGAATTTGCTTGGATCTTTGGATGATTTGGCCCGGGGCTCAAGCGATTGATCACCAGAACATAGCAACGGCCTCGAACTTCGCTCTTCGGAAGGGGAGCCAAAGCACAGGCCCCTCGGGAAACCTTGGATTTGTCGGAATTGGTCGCAAAAAATGACTCAACCTTGGAGATCTTAGTGGATTTTCTGCGAAAATCAGAGATTTTTTGCCACACTCACCGACTAAACTGACTGGAAACGAGGAGATCAAGGGCTCTGTTCACATCCCACACACACTCCGCCAAAGCCTTTCTACACTCCGACTCAGCAAAGCCCATTTCCTGGAAGCTTGGGAGGCTACTGGGAAGCTACGGGGAGATCCATTGATTGAACCAGAGGTGGGGACTGCCAGCGTGCACTTATTTCAATTTTTACAAGATAAGAGTTTATTTTCAATGTACTTAGACATGCATGTGAAAAAATATCTGCCTCTTAAGCTTATATATAGATTATTCATGATTCAGGAAGCAGTGTGCATTGTGCATTTACAAACATGTTACTTCTTTCAGTGTATACGGCATTGTGCAATAAGAATGTGCATCTTGCAGCTGAAGACCTGCTTAACAAAAAGAAAACTACAATCCTTTCAAAAAACACTCCATCTTTGGACTGCAAAGATTGATTGAAACAAAATTGCACTCTGCAAAAGATTGTATGCCTTTTCCAAAAACAAATGCTGCATTATTCTTTAGAGAACTGTTGTTCTGAAAAATGTAGTGCTGGTGCTTTTAAAGGAAGGCACACTATGAGAGACACGTGCACTCTGTACATGAAACATTGTTAATTAAACTATGCAGTTCTTTTAAACACTGCAATATCTTTTGCGGCAATACTGGACATTGGTATATTGTTCGGTATACTAAACAGGTTTCACCTGTACAGCATCTCTCCTGCCCATCCAATTACACCAAAAACTAAAAGCCCCCGCCACCACAAAAAAAAATGCAAACCCCAAAGGGGTGGGAGAAGATACAGAGAATTGGGTCCTGTCATTTTTTTTGGTTGTTTTTTTTGTTCCATAGGCAGATGGTTCAGGTGAGATGCTGCAGAGAATTGGGTCTTGACAGTTCTTGTTTTGTTTTTCCATGGTGTTTGGCAATTTCTTGCACCTCTACCAACCAAATAAAATTGAAAACAATGAATCCACACAATATTGACTATAAAGAGATAGGGATGGGGCGGTGCGTTTTCTGTACCTGTACTTTTTTAAACTCAGAGATCCACTGTTTTTGCGCCCCTGGTGGTCCCCTGGTTCGTTAATTTTGTAGTGGGAGCATGGGAAAATCTAACGGACAGCATGGTTACTACCATCAAGTATGGCAATTTCCTGAGCTGTGCTATTCAACCAATGAATTGGGCAAATTGACACCTACCGGGCAAGTTCTGCAACCAGGAGGATGACCCTTTCTAAGATGTTGCCAAACATATCACAGCTCAACCAGGAGGGTTTTAAGCAACAGGCCACCCTTACTGGCATCTTTGAGGTGTGAAAATCGATCTTCCCAATGCCCTCCTTCAGATGGGCAATGCTACCGGCATTCGCATCTCCAGATGGTACACTTGGCTGATTCTTCCAAGCTCCCGAGGGTTTGAGAGCATTGGTTGGCGCCATGACACCACTGAGACGAAGACCAGAGAGATTCAGAGGTCGAACGAACTCTTTGCAGAGGAAATTGGCGAATCGCTGATCACAACGAGGACTCTTTCACGAGCGAGCTGGAGCCAGATTTCAAGGAGCAAAAGGAAGTGCAGCAATCAGTCTCAAACCCTTTCCGCCGCTGCTCAGCTGCTCTGTCAAATGTCATTCCTACACATTGGCTCAATGCTTGGCGACAAAACATGCAGCATATCATGAGATCAACTTAGCCGCTGACCGCTGATGGGCAACAAGCAAACAGCCTCAAGTGGTCCATGGAAGATCACCCAAAACAAAGGCTCCAGGATGAGTACTTCCACAGGATGGTGCCCCCCAGTTATGTTTGTTGGTTTATAAACCATTATAAAGTCCATTAACTATATATAGTTACTATAGTTATATCTACGTATATCTACCATAAACCACAGCTTTCCAAATTCTGGGCATCGTTTTTTGTGGCCTTGCCATGGCCATATTCAAACCAATCTGTGCCCCCGACTCGATGGGAAAGATCTTGGATGGTGGAGGTTCATCCTGAACTTCGCTAGTCATCAACATGTCCACAGCGTAAACCCAAAGAAACGGTGGCACTCGAATGCTATATGCTATATGAGCTACTAAGGGTACCCAGTTTTGTTTGGTCTAGTGTACTATTAATGAGGACCTGTGTTGAGCAAAAATCCAAAGCTTGGAACGCTAAGATTATATGTATATTGTCCAGCTCCCCTACAAGTACTTGATCCTTCGTTCCTCTCCCAAGAAGCTTCAAGGACAATGCTGCTTTCATAAGCCGTATTTGAAACTGGATTAGTCACATTGAAAAATATAGAATGCCTTTCCTTTTCTTTCCTCCAACATTACATAAAATAATGAAAGATCATAAAAGCATTGAATTCTTTGATTTCAAATATGTCTTATTATTCTGGTCCCTAGGTCTCTGCTGAAAGCTTTCCCACACTCCTCAGATTGCATGCTTGGTTGACGCATCGCCATGACCTGTCCGCAGGTCAATGGAGCTCGAGGCTTCACATGTTTGATGACTGAGTTCCATATGTTCCATTCAAGTGCAAAACTGTTCGGTTTTCGATGCTAGAGAATCCCCCATCAGACTTCACCATCGACTTCACCGTCGACCTCGTCGGTCGGAAGAAACAAGTTCTGTATTAACCGGTGAGCCAGAATGCTCCTCGGACCGATCGACCATCAAGCGGACCATTGAGAGACCAACCAATTGCTTGGCCGCGATGTGCTTTTGGCATATCTGTCATTTGTTGTGCAACAAAAAGGCCATTGAAATAGGTTGATGATGGTTGTCATCTATATAATGTTGCCATTTCATCAGATTCTTCGAACTCGCAAATTCACAGTTCACCGACACATCATTTTGAGACTTGCATCTGCCATGTGAATGTCTGCGAACGTCTGCTTTGCAGACCCTTTGCCGCAGGAAAAACACCAAAATTGTGATACAAAGCCATATCATAGTTTCCCAGTAAAACCTCTATATTTAGTTACTTTAACTACAGCCATATCAAGCACAAGCCTTGTCAATGCCTTGTCAACGCATTGTTGACTGTCCATATGTACACAGAGCAGCATTCCGGAGAGGAACATGCTCATCGGGGTACCCCGTGGCTTCAGTGTTGGTCAGACTTTGAAAGTCTTCATTGCAGCCACCTCACTGGCGCAACAACGAAACAGCAAGCGTGGTTTGTGCCTCTATGGAGGTTTTAAAAAGAGTGGTTGACCCAAAGTCAACCAAGCTTAGTTATATATGTTTAATCTGGAAATACCCAATGATTTTGGGTACCCCCAAGTTAAAAAGCACTCGCATATGCATTCTAGTTGCCTTGATCATTCTGCTGGTATGTTTATGCACCTTGAAATGATGATCTACCCATCGTACCCCGCTTTTGGTGGTGAAATCCACGTGCGTGTTTTGTGCTTGTGGCGCCAAATCATTTGAGTTTGTCCAAAAATAGTGGAGGATTGACTTATAGTAATTTCATGATAATTAATTTCAATTGGCAACTGATGTTCTAAACTAAACTATGGGATTATGGGGAGGACCCACACATATCCTTGGATACGGTGATGACGGTTGGAACAAGTATCCCATCACAGAGTATTAATCCATACTGATGGAATGGGTGAATGGGTGAAATATCCATGCATGATCATGCATGTTACGTGATTAATTGGCAACCAAGGCACTTTCGAGGCTAAAAGCTCCTCCTTATGTTCTTCTTGTTTCTTCTTTCGCGCCCTGACATGGACGGGAGACGGGATGGCAGTGGTGGTATCCCCCTGGTAATGGCATGGAAATGAGTAAGGTATAGTAAGCCCCAAGTGTGGATGGTTTATCATCAAACCTCAAATGGTGAAATTGGGTCAGGTTATTCAGGTTATTCCCTGGATTTCCCATGATCATTGGTTCTCAAAGCTGCTTCGACAGGCCGGCAGGACTGACTCTTTTGCAGCTCCTCTGCAAACTCCGACGTTCGCAATTTCTCCAATCCGATCGCATCACCTGCGGACGAGCATGGCCCTGCTACATATGAACATTCGCGACTCTAAAAACAGCCCAATCGCGAATGAGTGGATCCACGATAGTCACCATCCCCAATTTGTAGTTTATGAAATTGGGATAGGGTATACCCCTAGGAACGGGATTATTGTTGTAATCACATCCCCCCGTTCACACCAAAAACCCTCAGAAACCATGGTGAAACGTAAGGGATGATAGATTTGGGACCATTTCATTTGAACGGGGGATGGGATTGGCCGCCACCATTGATGGGATTGGCCGCCACCATTATGAACCATGATCAACCACTACACTCTGGTTATGACTAACATAGCCATGGAAGCCATGGCCCATAGAAATAGATGATTTTCCAGCTATAAACCTCCATTTATGAGGGATTTTCCATGGCTATGTTAAATAACCAGATGGTATATCCACTATTAAGCATTAAACCGTTCTGGGGGTGCCCAATGATCTTTAAGACTTGGGGATGGTGACTATGGAACTGTGCCACAGCTGCATTCTTCGCTCAGGCGACGACCGGCCACTTGCACCCGAGTTCCCACCGGTTGCGGAGCCTCGACCGGTTGCAAGTGGCAAGGTGTGGTGTTTTAGTTTTAGCGGGGGGCTTCCAGGCAAACCTACAGCAATACCTCCACAAGGAAGGGGATGATGTTTGATCATGTGATAAACCCAAAGTAAATTGCCAATTCTTTATCAGAACCGATTAGTATAAGCTTTGCAAACCATCCCCACTTGGAGGTGTATGGCATGGGCGGCATGCGGTTTCTGTCCATCAACACCTCAGTTCACTCAAATATGTACAGTAGGGACTTACTCTATTCAAGCACTGCTGCAAAGCCCCTGGAAGCGCCAGAAAATGCTCGCAATAGATCTGACCACCAAATAAAGCTGCCTGTTACAAGGGCTCAATTCTAGGAGAGTCTTGGCAAATCTTGAAGTCCTCAACATGCCTCGACTTCCCATTTGCACTTTTTGTTTCCGCAACAGTCCTGACTCTATTCACATCCCCAGGGCGTAATTCACCCAAGGATGAGCCGCTTTCTTTCCACAGCCTCCCTCGCAGCAGCAGCAGATGACATATGTTCCATCACAAGAAGTTGTGTCCCTGACGACCCCTGCCTGTGAAGGCAGGCTGCTTGGTTGCATGGCCATAGATATCCAGGAGGAGCTGGGCCACGGCCGGAGAGCAACTGGGCCAAACTCCATACGTTGCAGGGGAGGCACCTGTCTCTGGTGTATCATTGAGGCTTAGTCCACCAGCAGGAGGGCCAGGAGGCAGACTGAGGAGCAAAGGTTGACCACCCTCTGGGGCTGGTTGCGCCAGTCGTGCGATCCTTTGGACTTTGTAGCACATGAAGGGGATCCCACCTGCGGTCATTGGCATCCCCATCTGTGTATCTGTCAGAGCAACCGGTAAGTCCGGCATGGCGCGGAAACAGGCGGCTGCTCAGCGTGGGGTAATAAATACGGTGGGAACCAGCCACTCCGATAAAACATGTTGGGAACTGTGAAAAGTCTAGAACATATTTGCAACTATGGAGAAAATATTCGGGAAGTGGCTTCCAAGCAGTATCTGATTTTCAAAAGACAAGATGCTGCAACTGTCTGACTCAGGATCCAAACCACAGTGGCCAAAGATACTTTGCCAATGGATTTGAACATCTTATGACATGTTGAGGCTCTTGGCTGCAGGGAAGGTCGTTCACCCGTCATGAAGACTGCAGGAATTCGGTAGAATTGCAGCTGGTCCACGCAGGATGCATGGTACAAGAAGATCCGCCGAAGACAAAAAGAAGCCAAGGTGTTTCCACAGTTTGTCAACTGTATTTATCGTTCCAAAAAGAGTTTGACAAGTCTCAAACTATGGGCTTCAACAACCAGCTGATCGATCAAATTATATTCGCCTATTCGCATTCTACCCCATATTTTGGTTCCGAACTTGGAGAAATCCGACATGTTTTTCAGGGGATCTCAATTTTTGGTGGCAGGGCAAAGCTCATTTCGCATCCGCCGGGCCTGACGAAGCAGCCAGTCACACTTCGAAGCAGCTTTGGCGGGCCAACGATCGGACTCCTTCTCCTGCAAGCCGCTGAGACATGGCCCGGTCACCATGTAGTCACAACGTTAGTATAGGTTTACAAGATAAATGGGAGTCACCGGTAAGAATCAAGGTATGAAATCTATCAGATCATTAGATACTCTGCTAAAATCTTCTTTACCTTGACCACCAAGAAAAGGCCAGTATTCACCAAAATGGATCTATGCTATATGAATTCGTCAGCCGGGCAGTCCGTCAGGAGTCGAGAAAGAAATTGATTCACCCCGGGCGAGAGATCCACCCAATCCTTGCCACATCAACACTCTGAAGCATATGGTCATCACTTCACATGGTCATCCCATTTGTTGGGCTGGTAAACCAAAACCTGTCAAAACTACCAGACCAAACTGTCCCTCGCACCACGTGAGCGACCCGCTGAGGCAAGCTCGGAAGAAGTGAATTCCAGCCGATATGGCAAGAGCTCTAGCCTTATTTTCTGAGATTTGCTGTCGGTGAGATGTGGCCAGGTGGGAACCATCTTGGGATATGTGGCCCTGTGGCCTTCCAGGTACTCAACAGTGCCACCAGAAATCCTGGTTTCATTTTGGGGTCGCATCCGATTTCAAGACTCTTGAGCCTTGGGCACCCAATTTTTTTCGCTCAGTCCTGGACACATCCTTCCCCCTGGTGGGGCCTTTCGATTCCAGCTGCCTCCCATTTGGTGGTCTTCACAGGGGAAACCCCCGGTTCATCTTGGCTATAACTGTCCGACACCCTGCAATGAAGTTGTTTTTCCAGCACAAATCCAAGTTCTGAAGGTTTTTGTTGGCAGGAGATTAGTATATTCCTCTACTTTCCGACTCAACTAATCGTTGAAGCATGTTTAACCTACTAAACTGAGGTTTGCCCTATCCCCAATGCGCCTCTTGTCTGCCTCAGGGTAGCCCAGGAGCAGCAGGTAAGCCACCACGCCACATGACCTCAGGTCGAGGCAACTCATATTGAGAAAACCGTAGCATTTTTTTGTGGGTACTTGGACCACTTGGAGGGTCAAAATGATCCCCAAAATGGCTAATTGATGCTAATTGATTAGGCAATATGATGAATAGACCACTTGGAGCCCAATGCAGCTGGTTAGTGTCAACTAAGCCTTGGGCCACAGGTCGCAAGACTCGGTATATCTGCCTTGGTACACCTGACGCTCTGGTCATGTCTCGTTGAAGCTGGTCACGAGAAACACATCGCTATGACGACCTCAAAGGGGATAAAATTGGACACTCCTAAGTGGACATGGTATGTATTCAACCATCCAATTCTATCCGATTCTGTGTAGAATGTGTAGATTATTTCGAGCATCTTTGAGCTATGTCTTCCAGCTGCAAAATCAAAGTCAACTCCCGAGCCTGCGGGGAGCAGTAGTATGGTGTACCTGTCCTCTCGGTGAAGACCTTAGCTTTGCCATGCTTTGAGGCTCTGGAACTTTCAAGTACGAAGTAGCATCCTCTGATGATTTAACATAGCTAACTAAGGGAATTCCATCATGTTTAATGGTTTAATAGGTAAAATCATCTATAAATGCACCACTTCCCATAACTATGTTAAATTGAGGGTGCAGCCAACGCAGCTCCAGCCCAAGGCAACCCATAGGTATCAGACGTGCCCGGGGGCTAAAAACTCAGAAGCAGTCTTGAAGTCTATGACCTGCAGAGTTTTTTGCAGAGTTCAGTGTTTCGTTTTTTTGTCACAAAAACACCCCAAAAAATCGGATCGTCACTAGGCCAAAGGACCAAAAATTGCCACGTTGCTTTTCCGGGCACTGGATAAAAACTTGACCAAGTTTGGTCAGCATTGGTCAGCCACATGTCATCTACCTGGGAAATCGGAGCCTCCACCCGATCGCTCCCACCTTCACGGAACAGTGCGTGAGGCTTCCCTTATCTTTGAGGAGCACCTCGGTCAGATCCGGGTGACTTCATTCGTGGACCGACAGATGGGGGAACTCTGTAGCAAGTCTAGCAACAAAAACATAGGGATCTAAGTGCCAAACACAGGGAGTTCACATGATTTAACCACAAATTTTCCACATTCAAAGTGCCAAAATTCTGGTGTCCTCAGGATTCCCTCAAGATCATTCATCTAAGTGAAAAAATTCTGGTGAGTTGACAGAAATCGCTGAGGATCGAACGTGTTCTGGCTTGATGTCACGGTGGCAAATGAGGCGACTGTGCATGTAGTCCACTGCCCTGCAGGATCGGTTGAGTTCAGGGAAGATTTACGGTTGAAACTGGTGGTTTTTACCAAGAACCCCCAATAAGTTTTTGAGGATAACCATGGTTTCCTGTGGATTTTCCTTTGAAACAGTTCATTGATATTCCCTTTGTAAGAAAAAAGGCCCTGGCTGAACCAGCTGCTGCACCACCGCTGCCGTCTCCTGACAGCGCATTGTCGAATGTGCTGTCGAAAAAAATCACCAAGCTTACTACGTGTTACCATGTTTTAACATGTATTAAGATGCTCTTTAACCACATTTGACTACCATTTCAGATGTTTTTTTAACGACTGTTAACTTAGACTGTTAACCACCATTTCAAGGAATGTTTCAATGCCTGCACGATGAGACATATTTTTTACGACAAACATGGCGTCCTGCTCCGTGTGAGTTTCGGACTCCATGATGTAGTCGAAGACCCGGAGACCCTCGCAAAGCCTCAAACATGGCAGGCCAAGGGCACAATATCATTACCCGTTCCAGGAGAATCATCTTCCAAATTCAGTCCAATGCAATTTTTGAGCTATAGTTTTCTTACTATGGCCGATTAATGTCATATAATAGCATAGTTTTTTCTATCTTGATTGCCAGTTCCAAATTAGAAATGGGCTAAACGCGTTGGATCTTGAGACCAACTTCGATACCAAAGGATTTTCCTAGGGCCAGGCTCAAAGACCACATAGAAATGCAACTTGTCCTTAAAGGTCTCATGCATCCTGCAACGCCATCCATGGGGGTTTCACCATCCCCAGAAAGATGGAGATTTCACCAAGAAGATGAGTATCTTGTGAGGATAAAAATGGGAATTCACCTTGAGATTTCACCAACAATAAGGTGGATCAAAACCTTATGCACTGGTAATCCAAGCATTTTCCATTGCCGTGTTGGTGCCCCTGCGTGTAGCACCACAGCTAAATCAGTCACGGATGCAAAACCAGGTCCATTCCATTCTTGAAGTCTTTCCCGATGATGGAATGGCTATGGTGTTTCTTGGGTATGCATCATTTTCAGACAAATGTCGTCTTCATCAACCACCCAACAGCATTATCAACCAGATCTGGGTTGCTTCTCCATGTGACTTAGCGGGAACAAAGCCGGTTTTTGGTTGAAGGGTGATCCATTCATGCCAAGTCTATGGATATCGCCATTCTGGTTGATTACCAAATGGTATTCGCCATTGATTAAGCATTATAAATAATACAGTCCATATTTGCTGGGATATGTGTGTAATAAATCGATACACTCTGGTAAACTAACAGGTCGCGCCGCCCTTGGGCAACTGGTGTTTTTTGGCGCCTTTTGTTCTTTGCGCCTTGTTTTGTTCTTGCGCCATTATCAGCAAGCGTTGCAAGCGTTGGCCAACTGTTTGAGAAAGTGCAATGGAACATTCCCCGACAAGTTAATTTAAGTTGCCTAAACATAAGTATGTATATATATATATATTATAAAGATTATATATATATAACATGTGATATACATATATATGTGTGTGTGTGTACGTAAGTGAGAAATATATTTATGTGCATTAATATAAACAAGAAAGTATGTACATTCGTATGTATACAATAGTGGAAATAAATGTATATGTATGCACACGTTTATACGTGTATATATATATATATATATCAAAATGTGTTCTTCATTGTGTCATATTGCGTGTAAATATATATATATAACCCAGGCAACCCCAAAGTTCACGAAGCCTACATGACGTGAGCAAGTTCACAGGGACGTTAACATCCCCCCCCTCCCACCCCAACCAAACCCCGAAGTTCACAAAGCATACATGACATGAGCAAGTTCACAGGGACCTTAACATTCCCCCCCTTCCCACCCCCCCCAAACCCCGAAGTTCACGAAACATACATGACGTGAGCAAGTTCACAGGGACTTTAACATTCCCCCCCTCCCACCCCACCCAAACCCCGAAGTTCACGAAGCATACATGACGTGAGCAAGTTCACAGGGACTTTAACATTCCCACCTCCCACCCCACCCAAACCCCGAGGTTCACGAAGCATACATGACATGAGCAAGTTCACAGGGACCTTAACATCCCCCCCAAACAATAAAAAATGCACAAAAAAAAAGGGGGGTTCGTGACCAGTTGCCTGGCGGCGTTGGGAACTAACATAGCCATGGAACATCCCCATGAAAAGCAGAAGGTAAAAATCAACGAATGAAGAAATGCCATGAAATGACCATCCATTTTTGGTATGTTAAATGACCAGTGTCTAAAGCATTCAATCCCATCTTCCTGCCTCACAATGTTTGGGTGAGCACGCACATCTTTCAGCAGCATCACCTGCAGCCAGGCTGCTGAAGCTTGGCGCTGTGCTGTCAAACAGGGATAGATCTACATATGATAAACCATGGCTAAGTATTGTGAATGTATATATATATAGACATATGTGTAGGTGTGTATATATATATCCTAATTAAGCATTACATGCATTAGATACATATCATATACAGTTTTGAATTACTATGATCATCAAATATAATATGTATATATATGTGTATATATATATTATGTATAATATTATATTAAATTATATTGTATTATATCCTGTTTTACTATATTATATTATATTATGTTATATTTTATTATATAATAAACAGCATGGAAGTTGGTTTGAGTTTAATGGTGTTTAACTTTTCACGATTTCGAGATTCCCCAAAAAAGAACCCCAGAACTCAGGTGTTATTTGGTTAAGATAGAGCGTTCTTGGATATCTCTAGTTGGTGCATGGCCTTTTTTCAAAAATACCCTCTGGTAATTTAACATAGCTATTGAAAATGACCATTTATAGTGGATTTTCCCATTGAAAATGGTGATTTTCCATAGTTATGTTAGTTTACCAGAGGGTAACCACCAGTTTTGGGCTGCATCACCATTTTTTGGATCTACCCATCCCGCCATCATTGACCCTGCTGTTTTTTTAATGCTCATATTATTTGTATCCAAAAAAAAATGGCCCACGTGATCTGAAAGCAGGGAACTTGTAGAGCAATTTCCAGCGTCAGCACCACTCTTTGCCACGACAACAAAAAATGCACAGGGACAATAACGCATTGGTAAATATTAAAAGATGGCATCGATGCATTGAAATTCATGATCCAATTGTCTCAAAAGAAGTTCCCAGCCATGTACCTCTCGTTTCAGAGCTTCTGTATCTACTCCAGGCAAACCCAGTGTGTACCTTAGCAAAAATGCAAAAAACATGACCCAATTGATGACAACGGCTCACAGTTTGTCTGAGAACGGGGTGCCACCCAATTCCAAGGGATTTTTCATGTTTCCTATTCTCTATCAAATGGCTACTTCCATCAATGTTCATGTGAAATGCCAGGATCAACAGTGTTTCAATGTATGGAAAGCACATGAAAGCACTACAAATCTATGGCTACTTTGGTGATCTTTGGTGCAGAACCCAATTTTCAGGTCCAACGCCGTATCAACTGCTGGCAATTTCTCACTGCGGCACCGGACTGCTTGATGGCGCGGGACACCCCGATGTTCTTGTGAGTCGAGAGCCGGATCTCAGCCGCTCAACGGGACGTCAACGTCCCAAAACGGTCACCCCTTTAATATGGGAAGAACACGGAAAACCCATGATGATATAGGAATTATATGGGAAAACTATATAGATGCTGGTAAACCAATGCTAAATTATTGATGTTGATGGGAAATGATTCGTGTCAACCAAAGGTTATAGAACGGGTGCTTTGGGCTGGCGGTTTGGAATCGCAGCCCCTTGCAAAAGGGATGAGCACAGAGGCATATTTCCAGTAGTTGAAACAACCACCCCAAACCATGAGTTAACCAATGTCTGACTAGAACATCATCTCAAAAAATATCTGGTACAGGCTATGACTTAAGATCCAGGCAACCGCAGGTGTTATTAATGGCACATGCCAAAATACAGCAATGAGAGTGCCAGACAAAAGTCCTCCATCCCCATCTGACGCAGCCAAAAGCTGAGACTCTGGCCATGGCATACTGTGATCTTCCAATCAAACCATCGGCAAACATGTACACATCGGCAATGTACCTGCACACATCTGCACACAAAGCAACATGTCGACATTCCGATTGCAGGCTTGTCGATCAAGAAAGGGGCCAGACGCTTACGCGCATGAGTTGCAGGGCGCACCCAGGGTTCTCGATTCCGGTCAAATCGATGATTGTAGAGGGAACCTACAGAGTCGCACTGTAACTGAGGGATGGGGATGGGTCATTTCCCATCTGCATGAGAGATGAACATCCAGAACCACCAACAGTTTTGTCATTCAAACCAGAGTACCTAGGTTTTGATCCATAGCCATGTGGGTTTGCTCGAGAATTGGGTACGCAAAAATCTCATGACCTATCAAGATATTCTCGGTTACAACGGCCATTCTGTGGGTATCTTCCACTTTCAGACAAACCCATATGTGGTGACTGCATGGTTGGTATCCAAACAGTTCCTGTAGAGATCTGTACAGTACATATTCTTTGATTCACCCAATGATTGACCATTATCAACCAGATTCGATGATGGGATATGTAACCATCATTGAATCCATTGGCAAAACCATCATTGACTTAATGGCAATTCATTGACGTGTAGTAACCATATTCACCATCATCAACCATATCTGGGTGTGTCTGAAAATGGGCATATCGCGCCCGAGTAGGAATTGGGTGGATCTGTGGCACCCAGAAGACAAACTCTGTCTTCAGGGGATGCTAATGATGATTCATGTATACAAAATGCATGTTTTAAAAAAATGTATACACCCAAATGCATTTCATTTTTTGTCACGAAATGATGAGTCGAGCATCAAAGCCCGGGATATATATATATATATACATAGAAATAGAAATTATAAATAATAAAAATATATATATATATATTTACGCGGATAATGATGGAGCGGTAATGGAATAGAATGGAATGATGCACCGTAATGGTGCACCTTAATGACCAACAACATGAGATGGAATTGTCACCCGCCCCCCCCAGTTATGGCCATTCAATAGCGTTGTGTCTTCTAAGAAAAAATCCCAAGCCTCTGTGATTCTGGGACTATTTTGGACCAGTTTTTGGCCCATCGCCATCTTCGCGTTGCCTCGACATGTCCTTTGAGAAGATCCTCAGGCTGCTCGGCCCGTGCATTGTTCCTGGCTTTTTGAGGCATGGGATCTGCAGGCTGATCACTTCCAGGAGAACTCGAATCAATGGCGTTCCAGTTCAGGTTCTGATCCATCGATTCTGTTTACGGGCATGATTCGAAATGGTTCATAATCAAAGATTTGGGTTCAAAAAAAATACGAACCATGTAACCATGTGCTTGTCCATTGATTGCCTCTGTTTTTCCATACCGACTTGTTTGGTTGAGACCAGTGGTAGACCCCTCGGGGCAGCCACTGAGTTTCAGGCCATCTGCTGAACGATGAGACTGCTTTGCTCATCGATGCCATCCTGCTTAAAGTCGGGAGGGCAACATTCATGATGTGGGAAGCCCACTGCCATGAACCTACAATTTGGAAAGTTTTATAAAGGCCCATTTCTGGTGATATTTGGGGATAATGTATTATCGGGCTTACCACAGTACCAACTAAGACATGGCGATGTCTCACCCACCGGTACCCTGCTGATCAACAAAACCAGCAAGGTCCACAATGATACTGCCATATTCTGCCAGGATAATCCTGAACAGGTTATATGTGTGTTGCATTCAACCACTCAATTCCACGGCGCTCCTGAAGGATGACATCATGTTTCCAACGCTTGCGCCAGTCCCCATCTTGTGGACTTGTCAGGGGCAGCCCTTCAGGGCTGCAAGGCAGACTCTGCAAGCTATGGCAAGCTATGGCAAGCTATGGCCTATGGCACAGCTGCTTTCACCTTGTCTGGATGTATTGGGAAGTGCATAGGTGAAACAACTTCAATAGTGGTGTCTCCTTGCAGTAGCTTTTCCATTGGGGTTGTTTCGGCTTGGTTTGATGATGAAAATCATTGAAAATCAGTTTGTTTGAAAATCAGATTTGTTCACGCAGTGTTTTGCAGCATGATGTCTCTCATTGCGAGTGCATTGCTGTAAGCTTCACGGGTGTCCCAAAGTACTCGGGTGGCAAGGTGCAGGTCAAACATCACCAGTTTGCGCCGCTCAAAAAGAACATCTTCCCACAGCTATTCCCAGCCCACCGTCGATTCCCAGTCGTTCTTTTTCGGGTCTTTGGCTCGGTCGTCTTCTGTGGACCTTTTCAAAGGAGCCAGGATTGATTTCATTTCGGCATTTTGCCGGGATGTTTAATCAATTGTCGTGGGTTACTCAGGAAGGATGGGCAGGCATGCCAGGCATGCCTAGGAGCGAAACCCGGAAAATATAGATCGACACAAATAGTCAGAAGGATTTGCATCAACGTGCTTCTGGAGCGAAAAAAAAAATGAGGTTGGAACCCCCGATGTCCACAGTGAGTTTCCTTGCAGTGGACTGTCACGCCTTGCCACATACAAAAAGTACCAAATTACTTGCTCAAAAGGACATAAACAAGACTGTCTTCCAAATCGCCAAAAGGCCTGTTGCATGTCTTCTGGGCCCGCTCCAATATTTCACAAACCAGAACCAAATCCATACAGTAAACATCTTCAACCATTGCCAACTGTGCCACTTCCAAGATACCTGAGAAAAAAGGAACCTCTCAGATTCGCATATGTCTCTGAACAAGCGGCTGGCTTGGCTAGTGCGTACTATATAGTGCATGTCAATGTCTCCAATATCAAATCAAGAAATTCATTGACAGAAGCACACAAACAGGACATTGAGAAGGTGGCAAGACCTAAGATACCTATATATACCTATACCTATACCTATACCTATATATATATATATATATATATAAGCATAAGTAAAACATGTCAAAGCATGGTTGACCATGTTGACCTCTGTGGGCCAAAACAACAAGTTACGTCAGCAACGGCGCCTCGGCCCGGCATCTCTGAACGTAAGCCTCGGACACACCCGGCCGCATGGGTTGCTTTCCATCTCGGCCTGCCGCAGAATTTGGGGCTGGCACCATGATGCTCCACCGAAGTTCATGGTGTTCGAGTGCCACGGCCATGGCCTTGCAAAAACTGGCAATTCAGCACCAGTCTCAAATTCGAACTTTTGACGGACCTACAGTTTACTGCACTGATTGAAGGTCAAGCTTGCATTGCAGCGTCATGCACAAAATTGGACAACCCTGAACTTTGCCCACAGAAAATAGACAAAATGAAGTCCGGCTTAGGTGACGAAAGACCAGCCTGCTGGGTGGTTTCTGCACTCTCGGCAGTCTCATCAAGCTGAAGTTCCTCACGAATCTACAACATCTTGCGAACTTGGCAGGTTTAGATGAAACATGAAGAAACATTCCTCTTCCCAAAATGCGGCTTTCGGCGCGAAATAGCACAAGATGGCGAGAGTCCCACAAACAGTGGACCCGACCAGGCAACAAACCACTACAAAATTGAGCGTTCTCCTTCCACATGGCACAAGAGCCTGTTGCCTGCGTTCTGGCCCCAATGTCTTTCGGCCCAACATCCAGAGAAATCATCTGCTTTTGGAAGTCTGGCAAGCCCTGTAGAACAACAAATTCTAAACATGATTCGTTAGGCACAAGTTTGATATCATCTGCTTATTATGTGGTATCCGAAAGATTGTATCTGCATCATGGATGGTCATGGGGTCCAATAGGCGCTTGATGGTTGGGAATGATAATTCAGGCACAAAGGCCACGGTCACCAACAAGAACAAATTTGCGAAAGGGAGATTCAATGATAGGCGCTCTGAAGCGCAATCATGGCGGGACGAAAGACCCCCTCCCATACAAGCCATACATTTCATGCGTAAGAGGTCCTCCGTGGGTTCTTCTGCGCCGTCCCCACCATCCTGCGAATAAAGGCAAATTCTCAAAAACAATGGTTCAAGTGGATACCAAGAGATTTGGGGGTTTCGTAAATTGGGGGTGCCCCAAAGTCGATGGTTTACAACGAAAAATCCTATTATCTTTTTAATGATGTGGGGATACCCACATTTAAGAAACCTCCATTTGTGATGGTCTCTTGAAAGGATTTTACGGACACCAACCAAAACTGAACAAGTCGTCCCTTGAGCAAAAGAAACATATGGAAAGCGATCAGTCTGAAATTGATACCAAACTAAAAATTGATATTGTACCTTGATTGAGTATGTTTTCAGAATATGCCTCCGCATGGAGCTCCGAGGCCGCTTCCGTGGTGCTGGTGTCCTCGCTGAAGGCACGGTCCTGTCACCAGGGACCAAAAAGAGAGATCAATCAAGGTGATGGTGAGCACTTAAGGAAGGTAAGGTCCCACAACATACAGTGAACCGTATCCAAAATTCAATTTTGCCAAATCATGAAATAAAACGAAGCACATAATGGTCGAGTGGCCCGGACGTTCTTGCGATTGGTTTCAGCCATTCAGTCACACAAACATATCAAACATGTACAGTACAACATGTCAGCCGGCAATCTCTGTATGAATTCGTTTCTGTTCCTCCAGCCACTTTTGATTTTCACAAGTTCCGGCCCGGCGCGGGACATCATGCGCTTAAGTGTTGATACGACTGACCTTAAGTGTACGACTTAGAGATACCAACTCGGCGTCTCCACTGATGACAGATTTCTTTGTTCGGCCCTTCGGCAAACAAGAGGGAAGTCAAGAACCCATAAGGACTCTGGATTCAGTGATCTGTCGCAACAGGGTTAAGATCGGCAATCATTGGGCAAATCCCATCTTCAAATATTTTCACGGCAAAAATCGTCAGCTGTCCTTTGTCACCAAGTGATCGTCAGAACCCTGGGAGTCAAGACAAGCTCCCAACAGCACTGAAATATGTTGGTTTCAGGAAAACTCCGTGAAACCTTGCAGCGTGTCTGCATCTGTTGCTACATCACTATCACTTGTTGTTCTCTGCTGGCCTGATCTTTCACTTTCACCCTCCAGCCGCACCACTTCTTCCCTTTCTTCACCCAGAAAATGGTACGACCTGAGTAACTCCGCAGCTGTGAGAATTTCAAAAGCCACTTATTATAGTTGGGGCCAGATTTGTTTCTGAGGCGGCGACTGGCTTCGCTCCCAAGTGTCCTGGACCAAAGTGGCCCGTCTCAAATGCGCAGCATGCAAAAGCAGGCCGTATCTGCAAGAGTCGAGGCGCGCACGAGCAGACCATGCCGAGCGCAAGCTCCTCCCGAACGAAATTAAGAGTCATGCATACCGAAAATGTCATGTCTCGAAAAAAAACGGTGCAACACTGTCATTGACATCGTCAATCACAACAAACTATTCACTATTCCCCTGCCATACTCTCCAATGTTTGCAACCGTCAAGGCAAAATCCACCTTCGAAATGACTTGCAAACGAACAAGTAGTTTACAAGTACCTCAACCACATCGCCAACATGCCTGAAATGTCTGTCGCACGTGGGGCGTGCAACTACGCTGCTCTCATCAAAAGTTTAAACGCTGCGCAGAAACCAGATGGAAGGAGAGCTTGACAAATCATGCTACAGTGTCCTACTGGACCCACCGTATGTTTCTTATATCGATTATGGGCAGTCGTTCTGCAGCCCCAAAAGATTGTCAAAGCCCAAGTGAGGCTGAGAAAGCAAGCCACTGAAAGCACAGATACTGACAGCATGGGTTTCATAAAGACCATTTCTGAGTGATCACAGGAGTTCCTAGAAACAAGGAGATCGACTCGAAGCAGAACATGCATGACGGCCATTTTCTTAGCAACCCAAGATCGCAGTCCAAGAGACACAAAAAACCACCCAGCTATTGAGATGGATGAGACGCACACCATTCGCTACGTGCACAGGTCTGCTGCAAACAAACGCTTAGACTAAGACTATCTAAGCTCTCCTCCCAAGGAGTTTCAAAGACAAGTACATGTTAGGGGCCTGGCGTAACGCGCCAGCATACTGTTCTCTCCTAGATGGACCCAATCTACGCAACCATACGGTATCATACGTTTCTGCCCTCGTCACCACATTGTCTGCTTCATTGTGACAGCTTTTCACCCGCAATCGGCAATTACTTCCATAGTTGCGACTGGCGAGAGCATGAGCTTTGTGACCACCAGGTTCATCTGAAACTGCCATTCCGGGTGCTGACCCGGGGTCACCGGCACTCAGCACCCAAGCTTGGTGCTTGACACCACCAACACAAGCATTGTTGATCTATGTTGATCTCCTTCAAACCACATGGAAGAGCTAAACACACAAGGCAAGAGACCCCCTATTCTGCACCCCTTCAGTACATCGCAAATAAGGGGGCTCCTGCCTTGCAGCGCTGCAGCTCAAAATCACTGTGTACACATGCAATGCAGTCAGCCATGTCACCACCATGCCTCCAATGCAGCCTTTGATGAGAGAAGCGTAGTAGAACTACACTTCTCTCAGGCTGCATTGGAGAGCAGGTGAATTTCTCACTTTTTGTTGCTCCAAATACCGTCTGCTTAGCAATGAAGCTGCTCTGTCAAGATTCCGTCCAGTGATGGTTTCTGATGGGTTTACCATGGTTTACACCAAAAGGATGCAGCGCAGATGTAAACAATTGTTCAGCAAGTGTTACAACGCAACATCCAAATGCACCATGTTTCCATCAAACATATCCAACGATTCCTCTCCAGCACCCTGCATCAATGCAGTCAGATCACTGACAAAACCGCACAGTTCCCCCCAGGCCAATGCTCGCACTCCTTTCGACGTGTCTGTCAGACCGAGGTGCAAACCAAGGCAGAAACTCAGAAACTGTCCCATGCTCTGAATCTCACCACAGGAAACTTGTGAAACTCTTGGAAAAGATACTGTATCAGTTCAGAACTGAGCCTTGGTGCATTTTGGTGACATGGTAGAGGCTGTACATACTGAAACATCCTGAAACTGTCCAACAGATTGGTCAAAGTTTCAACCTTCCGCATCTATTGCACCACCTCTTTGGGGCCCAAAACGCTGCAGCGG
>Ga0126342_10003017_pt1 | contig 27282 bp, 20 predicted proteins | sample Cyp1metagenome_FD_92528 | JGI IMG/M metagenome (GOLD analysis project Ga0126342, IMG submission 92528) | Coral microbial communities from Lord Howe Island, Old Settlement Bay, Australia - Cyphastrea 1 metagenome | ecosystem: Host-associated > Invertebrates > Cnidaria > Coral ... | reverse complement strand
TACACCCCACACTCCACACTTGGCACTCCACACTCCACCCTCTAACTCTACACTCCACACTCTACACTTTACACTCCACACTCTATACTTTACACTCCACACTCTACACTCCGCACGCTACACTTTAGACTTTACACTCCACACTCTACACTTTACGCTTTGCACTCCACCCTTTGCACATTACACTTCACTTTTTACACTTTACACTTGACACTCCACACTCTACACTTTACATTTTACACTTCATGCTTTACACTTGACACTCCGCACTCTACACTTTACACTCCACACTCTAGACTTTAGAGTTTGCACATTGCACTTGCACTTTACACTCCACACTCTACACTCCACACTTTGCACGACACTTTCCATTTGACACCCCATGCTCTACACTTTACACTTTGCATTTTGCACTCCACACTCTACACTCTACGCATTACACTCTAGGGCACCCTACTACACTTTACACTCCACACTCTACACTTTACACTTCACGCATTACACTTTACACTACGCACTCCACACTCTACACTTTACACTCCGCACTCTACACTTTACTCTTTACACTTTACACCCCACGCTCCAAACTCTACACTCTACACATCACACTCCACACATGACATTGCGCACTCTCTATACACTTTGCACTCCGCACTCTACACTTTACACTTTACACTCCACGCCTTACACTTTATATTTATACACTGTACACTATATGCTCCACACACTACACTTTACAGTCTACACACTCTACACTTTACACTTTACACTTTCACACTTTACACCTTACACTTCACTTTTCACACTTTGCACTCCACACTCTACACATTGCACTCTTCACTTTGCACTGCGCACTCTACACTTTACACTCCACACTCTACACTTTACACCCTCACAACTTTACACTTTTCACACTTGACCCTGTATGGAACCTTGGCCTAGCTTCATTTTCATGTTGCGCACGCACACCTACCTCTCGTCCTTAACTTCGGCTTTGCACTGCGCTACTTCTTCCCGCGCTTCCAAAGGTCCACCCCGATGCCGAAGGTGGACCTTTGAATCTTCCCCAATCACTGGTCATCATGTTGGCTATGCTGAATGACACTCTGCACTCTACACTTTACTCTTTTACACTTTACACCCCACACTCTACACTTACACTCCAAACTCTACACTCTACATTTTACACATTATACTCTACACGTGACACTGCGCACTCTATATACACTTTACGCTCCACACTCTACACTTTGCACTCCACGGATGACACTGCGCACTCGATATACAATTTACACTCCACACACTACACTTTACACTTTACATCACTTTACGCTCTACTTTACACTTCACACTTGACACTTGACACTTCGCTCTACACTTTACACTCCACACTCTGAACTTTACACTTGACACTCTACACTACATTTTACACTCCACACTCTACACTCCACACACTAAACTCCACACACTACACTTGACACCCCACACTCTACACACTACACTTTACACTCCGCACTCCACACTCTACACTTCACACTGTACACTGCACACTGCACGCTCTACAGTCCACATTCTACACTTTACACTCCACACTCTACACTTTACACCTCACAACTTTACACTTTTCACACTTTACGCTCTATGGAACCTTGGCCTAGCTTCATTTTCATGTTGCGCACGAACACCTACCTCTCGTCCTTAACTTCGGCTTTGCACTGCGCTACTTCTTCCCGCGCTTCCAAAGGTCCACTCCGATGCCGAAGGTGGACCTTTGAATCTTTCCCGATCACTATATAGTCATCATGTTGGCTATGCTGAATTTCCTTTTCTTCTTCGTGCAACAGTACATCATAGACATATGTTCTCATTCTCGCCCCCTTCAAAATACATCGCCTCAATATGTAGGTTTGGATGTTCACCTTACCAGCATGCCCCGGCTTCAGACCTGCTCGTCCACGTTGACAAAAGCTGCACAGCTGCGCTGTGCCCATTGTGTTTTCATGCCAAGCTCCCTGCCAAGCTAGCTTTCGTCCCTGGCCCCTGGGCCTCAAGTCATGCTATTGTTGTACTCAGACCTTGGAAGTGATCGAGTTGCTACAGCGTTCCGCACCTACCCCACGACTTTGCCTTGAAATCAATGCCGTTTCTTTTGTGCCAGGTGATGGCAAATGATGGTTGGGGAGATTCCATCAAGATTCCTTCAATATTGGTCAGCAGGTGCGAGTTGAACACATTGTGCTGGAAGTATTGGTTTCTCTCGATGTTTGCCAAGGAGTATATACCAGATTCAAAGCAATCACAACAGATGAATTCAAACACAAGTCCTTTCAGCAATCCTTTGACATTTTGCTTTTGACTGTATAGGTTCGCTCCTTGGCAGACTTGACCCGTCAGGTTTGATGGCGAAAAGCTGATAGAATCAAGCCGACAGCAGACTGTAATGGTAAGTTCCTGAGTTTAACGTGAGGTTTTAGTATGTTTTAGTCACATTTTAGTCACGTTTTAGCCTTGAAGTTCTGGAAGTTCTGGAAGTCTAGCCATGTCTAGCCTTTCCATGTTCTTCAATGAACGCCTTTGGTGTGAGCAGCTCTCGGTGATGACTTTGGACTACCAACTTGAACACCAGCGGGGTGCTGTCCAGTGGGCTCCGTAGGTGGATCTCAGATACATCCATTAGTTATAGCATGTTATAGCCTTATAGCCATGTGAAATCTAAAATCATGTAACAATAATGTAGAATCTAGATGTCACAGGATTGGAAAGTGCCGAAAGATCCAGAATTTTAGGCCGCATGCTCTACCTGTCCTCCCTCTAATGATTCTAATGCGCGCAAGAGCACAGAATGAGCTTGCTGTGAGCAAAGTTTTCTAAATATATGCGATTCTCGTGAGACTGGGCACGAACACTTGTCAATGCGCGCGCTCATCCCATTTTTTTCTGGGGCATCAGCCAGGGCTGGAAATATGGAATTACAAAGTACTTGCAAGAAAAAAAATATATATATATTATATATATGGAAGTCGATCTAAAGGTCCTTGTAAGGAGTTTTAATTGCGAAAGATATGCGTGTTATGTTGGAAACTCTCGCGAAAGATTTTTTTCGCGAAAGTTTCGCGAAAGTTGGATATTATGAATCATTATCATTGTATACATTGCAGCTTGTTAAGAGCTACCACCTCCTGCCGCCCGGGGTCCGGCAGCAGAATGGCACCGCACCATAGGTAGCAGCCAAGCTTCCAAAGGTGAGCCAAATACCATGGTCCTGAAGCACCTCCTTGCACCGGCCGCTGGTACTGCCTAACGTTGCTTTCTGAAGTCTCAAGAGACAAGCTCCAAATTCAGCAGCCAAGCTTCCAAAAGTGAGGCTTTGCAAGAGCCAAACACCAAGGCCCCTGGTGTTTGCTTTTCCTTTGATGCGCCCCCTGCTGATGGCTGGGGCCTACGGATAGAGGAATTTTCCCGAAAGTTCTGCGAAAGAGTGGGCGGGAGTCGAAGTGCGCTTTGCAGGGAGTGGCCCCGTAAGCCTTGCAAAAGATTGCCTAATCAGCAACAACTTGTCCTGAGAAGGGGGCTCCGTGATGCTAGCTGCATACAAGGCTATGAAGAAGTTGCCCGTGATAATTTTGCGTGATTAATGGCAGGTGATGAATGAATCTTCTTAAGGGCTTAAGGGGAGTTGTTGCTCAACATGGGTTCCGCGGCGGATAAACATGGAGTTCCCGAAAGAAATTTTTAATTCGCGAAGAATGGCCGTTCCCGGATAGAGGATATATATATATGTAAAAATTGTAAATTTATAACATTATACAACATGTATTCTGTTGACTCCTGTAGTCGCGAAGCACCTTGGGTCCTGCACTCAGGTTGAACTTGCTTGGGACATCCCTCGTGGAGAGGCTGGAGCAAATATGCTCTCATTGACATGAAAAGATTTGAAAAACATAGGTTTACGAGAGTGAAAGGCACTGAGGGATGGGCGAATAAAGATTTCCAGTAGGCCCCTTCAATCCTCAGCTTGCAAGGTCAAAACCAGCACGATTGTTGCAACTGATCAGCCAGGTTAGCCCCTTTTACACATTGCCGCTGTAAGATTCTCAAGATTTCCCAAGTTCTCGGGATGCAAGCCTCAACAGTTCAAGGTTGTGACCATGGACTTTTGGATGAGCTCTGGGTCCAGGCAAAACCACACTGCACACTATTGTACACTAATGCACCTGCGCCGTGCACTCATTCCATTGTTCAACTATGTTCATTTATGTTCAACTGTGGTTCAGCTATGGTTCAACTATTTTCAGCTATGGTCAACTATGTTCCACTATGTTCAACTTCAATCTATCCTCGATTGTCCGTTGTGATTAGTATGCTGGTTTGTCGTTTGACCTTCCGCCAGGGAAGCAGCGAGATTTCTGGAGAAGTTCAAGGCACACGCTTGACACCTAGTATTCGGCAGTGGCCAGCAAAAGATATCTGTGCGATAAGGCAGGTATGGACCCTACACGGACCCTTGGGACACATTTGGATGCCTTCGCGGTCCCCTCCTATACCTTCGGTATACTTGGCCATCTTTGGCCTGTGATTTCTTGTGATTGTTCACAACATACAGACGCACCACAATTTGTTTGAAGACACCAGACAAGTTTGTTGTAGGTAGGGTATTTGGCGTACGCTTGGAAGGGGTATGAAGTTTGCTCCAGATGCAACGCTAGGCACCCTCTAGGACCCACTACTCAATGCAGTACTGTGATCACTAGATGGTACCCACTTGTGCATGTCTCCCAGAGAAAGTCTATTCTGTCATATTGTGTCTACTTGAAAGATGTTCTAGGCTTTGTCATACAATCAATGGATGTGTGATTAATGATAATTTGTTTTGCTTGGCACAGTGGCTGGTTGCAACATTACATTCCAATGCAACCAAAAGTCTTGAAATATAAAAAGTGATATCACAGGTTCAACACTCTCCAAACACTAGCACATCCATGCCTATGCAAATAAATCCGTCAGAAATTTAAAGTGCAAAAGCAAAACACTCAAAACAAGAGTATTATCGACAGCATAGCCAAACATTCACAAGAAGCAAAGAATATGTACACAGCATTTATATAACCAGCCTAAGAGATATATCCAGATCGAGGCAAGAAGCAAAAGTCTTAAATCGCTCAGGGGCCATGGCTTAGAGTCTTAGAGTATTATGCAACACAAATAGTCCACTATGTTGACTATACAATACTGAGCAAATGCACAAAAAGCACACCATTTTTGGATGAAGGTCTGATTCCTGTGGGGTGGGAGAAGCGAAGACTGCTGGATTCTGTGCCGACCCTTTCAGATTGAGGCTGTTGCTTTGAGGTCCGCTTTATGCTGTACTTGGTTGGATTCGGACTGACGCTGTCATTTGCATTGTTCGCGCGTTGATTTCGGATACACCAACTTGAATTTGATGATTTCGACTTCAACTGAAGTTGCTTTCTTTTTTGGAACTTTGGACCTTCAAGACCCTTTCTTTTTCCCCCTACAGACTGCCAGAACTTCAAATGTTTTTCTCACTCAGCGAACTTGGCCCTCTGCCCATCTCTGCCCTTTTTTTGGGATCCCAGCTTTGCAGCTTTGCCTTGCCATTTTGGCCATGCCAGGCATCACCTTCAGTTTTCTCCGCACTATCACATCTTCACCATGGAAGCAGGACACACATGGAACACGACAGAACTCGCAAAGGCAACATTTTACGAAAATCAAATATGACAAATGCTCTTCAACTCTTCACCTCCTCGTTTTTGGAGCGGGGTCAGCTTCCGATGTGCCCGGATAAAGCGTATGGTTGTATATTACTGCCATTATGTCACTAGTTATTGCAGTTTACATTATATATATACACACACGTTTACTCTACACACATGGGTATCGATCTAGAGGTTCTTGTGAGGAATGCTGATTGTGATGACCGGTCGTATCGTTTTTCTATCCAGGGCGTTTTCAAGCTCGCGAAAGCAACATGTTTATTTGCGAAAGGTCTGTGAAGATTATATGAACAAGCTGGTTTATGTTTGCAAGAGTTCCGCGAAGGATGACACAAAGGAACAGGCGTATGGGAAAGCGCACTTTGAAGAGTGTCCCGGCGAGCTTTACAATCACAAACCCAATAAGGAAGAGTCTGTCGCGATGCTACCTGCATGTCTACAAGGCTATCATGAAGTAATCTGGAAGGTAGTGACGGAGTCCAGCCTTCAGAAGAGACACTGTCGTCCCACATGCGTCCCCGCAAAGATAAAGTTGAAGTTCGCGAAAGTAACATTTCATACCGCGAAGAATCGCCGTAAGTGGGTAAAGAAACTTTTATCAACAACGATGTGTATGCAGATAGATAAATCAATGCAACTGACCACATATCATCACACATCATGTTTGTCTCTGCACCTGTACATACAGGTACAATTCATGTACGCATGTTTTTGCCCCACATCTGTGTGTGGAGTTCTTGTTTTTGGTTCTGTATATCCCGTCCGCCTCCTCGCCTCCTCCTTCCGTGCGCGCTGTGTCACACAACTTTGTCACACACCATCTTTCACATACACAACTTTGCCTGGCGACATCCACCTTCGTTTTGCGTGGCAGGCGTGGCACTTTCAGACATCCCCACACTCTGTTTGCGTGGCAGGCGTGACACTTGTGGCACTGGGCTGGCTCTGGTGGCGCGCTTGGGTGCCGCTGGTCGCCGGTGATGCCGCGGCAGGCGTGGCACTTCCAGACATCCACACTTTGTGTGCGTGGCATGGCACTTATGGCACTGGGCTGGCTCCTGTGGCGCGCTTGGGCGCCGCTGGTCGCCGGTGGCGCTGCGGCAGGCGTGGCACGTCCAGACATCCACACTTTGTTTGCGTGGCATGGCACTTATGGCACCGGGCTGGCTCCTGTGGCGCACTTGGGCACCGCTGGTCGCCGGTGACGCTGCGGCACTTTGCATGGCAGGCGTAGCACTTGGTGACATCCATGCTTTAGTTGCGTGGCAGGCGTGGCACTTGGTGACATCCATGCTGTAGTTGCATCGCGGGCAAGGCACTTTCAGATATCCACATTCTCTTTGCGTGGCAGGCGTGGGGCGTGGCGACATCCACCTTCGCTTGGCATGGCAGGCGTGGCACTTGGTGACATCGACCTTCGTTTGGCGTGGCAGGAGTGGCACTTATGGCGCTGGGCTGGGTCTGGTGGCGTGCTTGGTCGCCGTTAGTCGCCCGTGACGCCGCGGCACTTTGCGTGGCAGGCGTGGCGCTTGGCGACATCGACCTTCGTTTTGGCGTGGCAGGCGTGGCTTTTGGCGACATCCACCTTCGTTTTGCGTGGCAGTCGTGTCGGTGGGTACAAAGCAACGTGCGATGTGCTCAGGCTGCGTCAAGTGGACGGCCTTGTAACCAAACTGCATGCTCGGTTTCACTTTGGGTGCGTCGGCTTTGAAACAGCTGCCACTTGCTTTTTGCCTTTTTCTATTCATCAACTGTGTGCGGCTGGTTGTTAGCTGTTAGCTGCTTTGCAACATGGTGCTCTCCAATCATGATTGCAGCAGTGGTAGCTTTGACCCAACGTGGAAAGAAGCACTTGCATCGCGTAGTTTCACGTCACTGTGCATGTGTTCCTGCACCAAGCAGAGCGATCTATGGTCGCCTGTCACCTCGTTGGCCGGAGGTGCAGGATCACGCGGCATGTGTGCCTGCCTGGGGCCAACGCTTGGTTCTCAACCAAGTATGACTGCAAGGGCGGCGGGCTAATGCGCTTTGCTGGGCACACATAGAAGCACTGGCCGGTCAGTTCGCATCCTTGTGATTGCCGGACGTCCCGCCCTGCTCTCAACCGCGTCGCTTGGGAGGCCGGCTTTCTCACACAACTTTTGCACACGCAACTCTTTCACACACAACTCTTTTACACGCAACTTTCTCACACACAACCCGTTCACACTCATACTCCTACTCATACACAACTATTTCACAACTTCCTCACACGCAACTCTTGCACACACAACTGCTCCACCCTCATACATCACAACGTTCTCACGCGCACATCCACATATTTTTAAAATCAACTTTTGTACTTATCGATGCTCCACCACCTCCTTTGTCTTTCCTCCCTTCCCCGTCCCGCTTCAAATTCTGTTGCTAATTATTGAAAGAAGTTGACTTTTGGGGTTACCCGGTCCTTTACTTGGGCGTTGGGCGTTGAGTGGCGCTTTTCGTGCAATGGCCCAGATGACCCAGGAACTGCAGACTCTCGACTGTGCATTTCGGAGGGCGAAGAACGCTTTTGCGCACCAGACCCTGATGGAGATGGCTCAGTCACCGGAGGACCGGTCGAAAGATGTTGAATCAACGATTGAAAGATGTTGAGACATGTTTTGTTTCGAGCGTTGACACCATGGAATCAAGGATTGAATCTGCCTACAATGTACGTACACACATCATATACTGGCAAGAGCTCCGCACAGGAGATGTGGCAAACGAGGATGTTAGGCAGCTTTGCATCTGGAATACCGCTGCAAGGACACCCGACTCAAATCAGTTGGATTGGACAGAAGAGGGAAGGGACCAGCTCTGTTTCAAACACGTCAGAGATCTTCAAAATAAAACATGCGTCAATATGTGTCAGGAAGAATCATCCAAACGGAGCTTCCTACTCCGGGCTCTTCTGGCCTTTGGCTTATGCATTTGCTTTTTGCTTGGTGCGTGCGTGGCGAGGTGAACAAAGGCTTTGCTTGCAAGGTGTTTGAGGCAGCGAGGTGCTTGAGGTGTGCAATGCCGGGGCTCTGTTGGCTTTGGATCTTTTGGATTTTGAAGCTTCTGAATTCTGGACGCATCTGAATTCACGGTTTTTGTATGTTCTTGCTTCACCAGAATTCTTGCTCACAGGTGTTCGAGTAGCGCCCTTGCCGTACGTGATGCATGCTACCTTATATGCACATGATATTATATATAATATATTATATGCCCGGGAGATATGTCTATAGATACATTCAAATGTGAAGTCGATTCCAGTGCTGTGGCAACCTGTCGCTGACAGAGGGCGACAGCGTTCCAGCAATCTCGTTTCACCCTCTGCTCTAAATTGTTTTCTTTATTTTTCTATTTGTCTTGTATTTGTTTCGTACTTTGTTTTAACTTCTTCCGGAAGTGTTGAGGCAGTACATCGTTGACTTCAACCAGAGGTGTCACTTCAAGGCATCCAGATTCGGTTCCATAAATGGGAATTGTGACAATTGAACAAAGGCAAGGGCACTTGAAGAAGTGGTTAAAACTTTAAAACTTAAAACTTAAACTTGAAAATGGATCAAATGTCCAAATTTTGTTCAAGCATGGCAAAAGCAAATTGAGGCGAGAATATATTCATTGATTCAACTTGAAGTGCAAACGTTCAATCTCTTGAATTGGTAATACTTTATACCAGTAGTACCGCACAAGGCAGCGGCGGAAGTTTCAAAAATAGGAAGCCTATAGGAGAGATTGGTTGTTGTGAATCACGGATGGCAGAGCGAATCCACTGATGGACCGAAAGGTGGTTGGAGCTGTGTTTTTTGGAATGGTTGGAATGGTTGCAATGGTTGCAGTGGTCACCTGGCCCACAACTGCTGGATGTAGTGTGGTGTAGTGCAGTTGTAGTTGCAGCTGTAGCTGTAGTTGTAGTGTAGTGGAGCTGTAGCTGTAATGTAGTGTAATTATTTTGTTTGCAAGCGCAGTTGCAGTTGTAGCCGCGGTGTGGTATAATTAGTGTAGCGTAGTGCAGCATAATGTCGTGTAGTGTTGTATAGCGTAGTGTGGTATAGTGTAGTGTAGTCTGGTGTAAGGTAATCTAGTTGTAGTTGTAGTGTAGTGCAGTGTAATTAGTGTAGTGTAGTGTAAGTAGTGTAGTTGTAGTTGTAGCGTAGTGCAGTGTAATTAGTGTATTGTAGTGCAGTGTAATGTAGTGTTGTGTAGTGTAGTATGTGTAGTGTAGTATGTGCAGTGTATTGTAGTGCAGTGTAGTGTCGTGTAGTGCAGTGTAGTGTACTGTACTGTAGTATGTGTAGTGTAGTGTAGTGTAGTGTAATGTAGTGGTAGTTGTAGTTGTTGTTGTAATTGCAGCTGCAGTTGTAGTTGTAGTTGTAATTTAATACAATGTAATCAGTGTAGTGAAGTGTTGTGTAATGTAGTGTGGTTGTAGTTGTAATTGTATTTGTAGTTGTAATTGTATTTGTAGTTGTAGTGTGCTGCAGTGTAATTAGTGCAGTGTAGTTGTAATTGTAGTTGTAGTTGTGGTTGTAATTGTTGTAGTTGTTAGTGTAATTGGTGTAGTGTAGTGTAGTGTAATTAGATGTAATGAGATGTAATGAGTGTAGTGTAGTGTGATTAGTGTAGCGTAAGGTAGCGTAGTATATTTGCATTTGTAGCTGTAGCTGTAGTGCAGTGTAGTGGTAGTTGTAGTTGTTGTAGTTGCAATTGTCTGTCTATCTATCTATCTATCGATCTATCTATCTATCTGTTTATCTGCCTGTCTGTCTGTCTACCTGCGAGCTTAAAAACGCAGCAACTCTGCGAGACTTCCTCAATTTTTGAACTTGACAACGTCAAAAACGAAGCAATTCTGCGAGATTTCCTCAATTTTTGAACTTGACAACATCAAAAACGAAACAATTCTGCGAGACTTCCTCAATTTTCGAAGTTGGCAACATCAAAAACGAAGCAATTCTGCGAGACTTCCTTCAAAAATGGAAAGTTGAGTGCAGAGCTGACGGCCTCGTGCCAATGCGTTTTGCGTTTTTTGCACTTCAACTGTCTAAAGTATTGCGCCTGCCACGAAAAAGTGATGCCAGGTCATACGAAGTGCTGCGCCTGTCGCGCAAAATCATCTCAGCAAAACTGAAGATCTGATGCTCCCAAATGCAACCTTTCTCAGGAAATCAGCGCCCGGACCTCCTAACAGCTCTGATGAACATGTCTCTTGTAGCGCGCCTGCCACGGGAAATGCATCTTTGCAGATCCTCTTCAAATGCCCCACGCCTGCCATCGTTTTTGGAAATGCTACAAAACAAACCCTCACGTTTTGCTCACTTTTGACCAGGTGCACAATCCCTTGCGCCTTCCACGCGAAACGACATCTGAATGTCAAAAGGTGGTCCGAGCATGTGGTGCTTTTAACATTTTGACTTCGAAATGTGCTTCGCGCCACAACGGCGTGCACTTTTTCGACATCTCAACTTCCAAAGGTGGTCCGAGAATGGTGTGTTTTATGCATTTTGACTTCGAAATGTGCTTCGCGCCAAAACGGCGTGCACTTTTTTGACATCTCAACTTCCAAGAGTGCTCCGAACATGGTGTGTTTTGTACATTTTGACTTGGAAACGCGCTTCGCGCCACAACGGCGTGCAATTTTTCATCTCTGATCTGGCCAGACGGCTCCGCACACGCCGCTTTAGCGAGCCTACTTCTCGGCCCTCCGCACCCACAAATCATTGGAAAAACACAGTGTTTCGCGACTTTCCTACCTTTTCACGCACCTGGATCTTCTTTCTTCGGAGACTTTCTCTTTTTGATCTTCTTTCTTCTTCTCTTCTCTTCTCTGACTCTTCCCATCTCTGCTTTTCATCTGCCCGTATTGTCGGAAGTTTGACTTCTAAACTTCCTTCGATACGTGGTACTGAGACTTGTGGCGCTGTTTTGCAGGGCTCAGATCCCTCTCATCGCTTTGGCGAGCAGCAGAGTCCTCAGGAACACTTAGGAACAAAGTGAAAGGTGATTTCTCTGATTTTTCGAAGCGACGTTTTCTTTTGGTTTTCCGGATTCCAATGATTTCCTGGAAACGTCACAAACTTGATTAAGGGTGACCGTAGGCCTCAAGGAACCTTTGTCTTCGAAGAATGTCTCAAAAACCCAGGTGTTCACAGCGAGTTATGGGTGATCTCAGCATCGACAAAGCTGCGGTGCTCGGTCTCAGAGGACGCAGCTGGAACCCAGTTCTGTTCAATGCATTGCATTGTGTTTGATTATGAATGATTATGATTGCTTAAGTGCTTCGCTCAGTTTGCTTCAACCGCAAACTACACTGCAGCTACAGCTAGTCGATGTTGAGTCAACGCTGTTTTGCGAAGTCTTTTGACGGCAGGGCCAGTAGCACTGATTTGTCATTTTGACGTAGCTGCCCTTGGGTCATCTAGGGTCATCGTTGTGGCCACGGATGCCATACTGTTCCTGCACCAACGCAGCAAATTTATCGTTTGCTTGATCATTTGTCCCAATCATGCAGCAGCCATTGGGCTCTGACACATTGACCTTCTCAGCAACCCTTTGACAGCGGCTCCTACTTCCCGTCGCCAAATCAGCTGAGTACCATTTGCTCAGGGCTAGGTTTTGTGTTCCCAAACAACGTTGTCGGCGCCAAGACCAAGTGAGGCAATAGTAAAACAAGAATCACTCTAGCAGAGCACTGTGAAGTAAAGTGTGAACTGAGTACCTAGCCGCCACTCACGAGGACCCCATGCATAAATTAAAACTGCAGACATCTTAGAAGTCCTAGACTCAACAACTCAAAAGCTGTGCGCAATTCCCAGCCAAGTTTTGCATTTTCCTGGCTGGGTTTTGTCTGTTTCATTGCGTGACCGCGTGACCCTCAGATAAGTCGACGAAGTGCAGGTCATATGCAACCAGCGAAATCGCAAAAGATGCTTCTGTTAAGTACTGAGTTAAGGTTCTGCTCACGCCATGCTTAGTGTTTTCAAGAGCGTTCTGTCTGTCAAGCCTCGTACGAATTGCCGTAGGAAGCTGTGCCAAACATGTCGTTTGCAAGGCATCGAAGGCAAGAGAGACAAGGCAGACCTAGGCAGTCCCTGATTAGTAAAGTGGTAGAACCATACAAAAGCGACAAAAAAAGGCATGACTTAAAGATGTAAAACACACATTGTACTATACGAATTGATTATGCAAAGTATTTCTATCTCCCTACATGCATTCACACTGGACATCCATACCTCTATGTATCCGCACATGGCTGCACGCAAGCCCCACACGCCTGCATGCCTGCCTACAGTATCCACTTGCATAAGTGCGTGGGCACGCTTGCTTCGATGGCAACGCATACACACACAATTCACTAAATAGTGACATGCTGTACCTGCATACACGCACAGATCCAAACACACACGCACATATATTATATAATACATATACGTACACATGTATCCTTGCGTCCATGCGTCCAGATACACAGTATATCAGGTACGTTTGCAACACATACTTTGCTGTTAATCTTTTCATCGGACAAACAACATATGCAGCCTTGCATGCACATGCAGACGCTGCTTGAAGAAACAGTTTACCCGCTTGAGCAACTGAGGAAAAGAGATATGGCGAGCTCCCCTAGCCTGCTGATGGCCGCAGAACTCTTGAAGTTTTGAGTGTGCAAAAACCTACGAGACATGTGCAATCACGATAGGAAACAATAGTAGTTTTTTGTCTGTATTAGTCTTAAGATTCCATGTGAATTCCATGAAGATTCCATGATAGTTAGTACGGGTATTGTTGGATCAGACTTTAGATAACCATTCTGCTTGGTGACATCATTGAGGTAAACTTCCAACATCTTCCGACTCTGTCTAAAATACTCCAACTTGTCGTCGTCGAACTCTGATTCCTCTCTGCTGCATCTGCTATTTGTTTCCTTATTCTTTTCAGCCTCAGCCTGCTGTGCACAGAGGCCGCCTTTGGCAGCTTGAAGACGGAAGCAGGGCTGAAGGTTTGCTTCGAACACAAACTCACTGCTTTCCCGTTTGGCTTACATGACTTTCATATGATGACTTTTACATGATGACTTATATGCTGACTGCATTGGCTGAATTCAGCTGACCCCAAGATGATATTAGGCAGACTTCTTGACTATGATGTCTCCTCACTGTGCATGTTCAATCGCTCTATCAAGCTCCTGTTGAGCATTGACATGGGCAGAATTCACTCAAGAAGAGATGCAGAAAGTGCAGCAGAGATATTGGGGATCGAAAAGATTAGAAAGTTGCAAAATGATTCAACATGAATCAAAATGAATCAAAATGAATCAAAATGTAACTTTTTGCCCTCTTTGAAAGGAGCTCAACGATCACCTGGCCAGCACCAGCTATGTTTGCAGCGGTGCCAAGAGCTTGGGATGAGCAAATGTGCTGGCAACTTTGACTCATGCGGCATCAAAAGAGGATAACAACTGTGACGCAAAGTGAAAGTGTCATGGCAGGGTTTGTCATTTGTCACGCTGGGTGCCAAGGCCACGGCAACACAGGAAGATTTTGACTTCTTGGACCAGGTCTTGAACCTGCAGTTAGTCTTTTAACCTTGCAACATTGTTCTCTGTGGTGAAACTAAAATGCGACCACTATGATGACAAGCATGGCACTATTGCAACATCTTGCAAGGCTTCGTCAACATCCAGACACACTTCTTTCTTGCTCTTTGGTCTTTGGGAGGCTCCGGGCAATGTTGGCGCGCAATTTCCTCATGTGAGACGTTCTGGCCTCGTTTCTGAAAGTCACATCCTGACCTCATCATTTTAGGGTGAAATGAGGCTGGGCTCAGCACATTCGAAACTTGAAGACAAAGTTTCCTTTCCGGAAATGGCCTTCCGCCTGCGCCTCAAAGATCAGGCCCTGTTTTTGTTGTCGCACCCTTGTCGCCCTCAAGCGATTTGAATTGATTTGCATTGTGCCTATCCTTTTGAGTTTCCGAAATCGAGGCTGCAAAAGACAAGGGCGAAGCCAAGTCAGAAAAGGGCAAGGCACAAGATCGTTTCCGGGGAGATGCGTTGATGGATTCTTGCGTAAATGTTGCCATCAGCAGTACTTTCAATACTTTTTGGAATATGTGGAATGCTTTTGGAATTTCTTCGAGTTGATTGTTCGGAAGCTGGGCAGGAGAGCTTGGGTATAAACGTGGAACCCCAATAAAGAAGAGCAAGCCGCGCCGAGCACACTATTTCAGTAGGTGAAAGTTGTGAGGCAATTCATGTGGCAGAATGAGGTCGATGCTAGCATCTAGCTGCTAAAATCCCTCTTTGCATTGCTCAATTTGTTTGAGGACCAAGCAAAGCTTGAAGGTCTGCTACCAGGTGCTGAAGTTGGCAAGGCTTGGCCAGACACTTTCTTTTCCCATGTTTTCCTTTTCGTTTGTTTTCACAATTTTTCACAGATGTACTCAGATGTACATGGTTTCTCGGCATGTTCTTTGTAGCACTTTGTGGCACTGTGTGGGCCTCGATGCACACCATAGGTTGGATCGCCCGTGTTTGGTTGTAGGTGTGTACACGCTTCCCGCCGGAGCCAAGCGGCTATTTGCACATTGGCCACGCGAAGGCAGGAAATGAAGCAGATTTCCTCGAATGTAAAACAATAAAGCAGATTTCAGGAACATCTGACTATGAAGTGGAGAGCGGAACGTCATGAAATGTCTCACGAAATGTGATGGGATTCAGTGAGATTCGATTATTTGGCTGGTCGATGTTGTTCCGCTTCTTACAGTTTCTCCATGTTGTTGTCCATGTTGTTACTGGAGCAAGTGAAGCAGACCAACTGATACCAACTGTTTGAATTGACTTTTTGGTTGCTTTGGCCTCTGGACATGCTTGTTCGAGGCTGCAATGCTGAACAGCCACTACGCACGCCACTACCAGGCAGATGAAAATGGTGTCCATGAATTGTTGGAGGCTAAAACAATCTGCAACATGGTAAATCCATGGAAATCCGAGATATATGTCATTCATTGTCATTCTACATCCAAATGAACAATAATGAGCAGAAGTAAAGTTCCTTGGTGGGGTTTTGTAGTCCATCCCTATCAGGCCCTATCAGATGCTGTTCGCATTTTGATTAATTTTGTCCTGTGCTGTTCTTGCCATCCTTGTGGTCCGGTCCAGCATTACTGCTTGAATATATTTTGAAGGCTTGACACATTTTGTGACAGGCCATAGCATGTCTTGAAAGCGGGCCAACTTGGATCACCCAAGTCACTCAAGTCCATCATTGCCAGGGCAAACTCATCGTCCGCTTCGACGACACAAACCCCAGCAAAGAGAAAATGGAGTTTGAGGAAAGTATGATCAAGGACAAAATGGACAGGGACAAATTGAACCCATTTTGTCCAATTGGATCCAATTGGACCAGTGGGACCAATGAAATCATCAGAGGGCGTTCTCCCATGTTCCCCCTGCTCACTGCGAATCTGCAGGGTCAATGCAGTGCAAAGCTGGGGGCGTGAGCCGTCAATGTGCTGGTTATGCAAAATTCTAGCTCTGTGTGAGACTCTCTGAGATTTTGATTCTTTTTGGGCCTTTGGGAGGACTTGGCTACACTGCAGAGCGCTTAGCGGCTTAGCAGTGCAAGCTGGAGCTTTCCTCACAAACATCACACCTGAAAGAATGTTTGGGCGTCTCTTGATGGTTTTGACTCCTGCTCGCTTTGGAAGTGGTTTGACATGCAATGATCTCAGGCAAGTTCAGCCAGACATGGTCAGCCACACATCTGACTACTTTGACCAACTTCAAATAGCGATGGAGGACACCAAATGCGAAGTTGCAGAGACATAACAAACCTGACGAGGAATCAATCACAACCAATCAAATCTTTCGGATGTTTGTCCAGATTTCGTTCGACAAAACCTGGCTGAACACACTAGGTTTCGAATCAGACAGGGGTCACATTCACCTTCCGGACCAGATGTCATTCATCCCGTTCGCACAAAATGTGTTTCCTATGATGCGGATATTCAGATACCTGTGCATGTCTACTTTGACTGATGCTATAGTTGACAGAAGCCGTTATCATTCACACAGAAAATTAGCGCCCTTTTTAGTGAATGCTTCTGCCTCGAAAGCCTGGCATGAGAACTAGCATCCGGACTCATAGCACCATATGGCACTAGTCGCCAAGTCCATTTATATGGCCAACCGGGCCAAAGCTGTCCCACGTTTGAGGATCTCATTAAGAAAGGGAAAGCTTACGTGGACGACACCGACCAGGAAACCATGAGGCGGATGAGCAGAAGACAAGCGCAACTCAGCGGTGTGCAGGATCAAACCATTTAAGAAACGACCAAATTTGCTAAATTGGTTCAAATATGTTCAAATTGTGCAGAAACATTCAGAAGCTTTCATATGCGAGTGTTGAGCGGCAGGGCTGAGCGTGACAAGGGCACTGCAAGCAAGTGCAGATCACAGCAGCACCCTCAGTTCCGCGATCAGCGATGTTTCCCACGATCAAAAGTTCCAAGAGTTCCACGAGGCCCAAGAGTTCCAAGAGTTCTAAGAGCAAGTTGAGATGTTTCCAGATTTGAGTGAGAAGTTGGTCAGTGATGTAAGCATCACCGGACAATAAGTTCGCTAGTTTGCTTTTGGCAGAAATGAACGTTGTGTTCATTTGTTAATCTTTTTCTTGCATTTCTGATTGCAATGTTTTTGAATGGTCATTTTCTCAAGGCCCGTGGAAGAGAATCTTCGACGTTTTGCTGAGATGCTGAAAGGTCGGAGGGGAGTTGCAAAAGTCTTTCGAGACGTGCAACAAGCCTTGCCTTGGTTCGCTTCGGCTTCCTTTGACGACCCTTTCACCTTCGGTGACTTTAGATTTACTGAGTGATTTACTGTGCTTTGCTGCTTCTTTGCTCCGCTGCTTATTGCTCCTTATTGTTCCTTATTGCTCCTTTACCATTTTTCTGCAATTTTTCTGCTGTCTTTGTACCATCTCCAACCAGACCATCCATTTGCCCCCTTGGCTTTCGGTCGGATCTTTCGGATCTTTCGGATCTTTCGGTTTCGCCTCCAGGCTCGGAAGAAGGACTCAAGATGTGTGTCCGTGGTAAGATGGCGCCCTGGCTGTGACAGAACTTAACATTTTTCCAACACAAGGTGAGGATGTGATATGGTGTGATGGTGTTATGGTGGACATGTGGTATGATATGGTGTAATAATCTGTGTTATGATATGGTGTGTGTGTGTGAATGTGTGTAATACAGTGTGAGATCGTGTGATACCAAAATAAGCCAAATTTTCTGCACTATGCTGACTATGTAGTTTGTTCTGTTCAGGCCAGTGTGCACGTGCACCAAGGATATGCAAAGCGCAAACAAGTGTTTACGAGATCCTGTGTTTTACCGATGCAAGGTAGAGCTGCGGAAGCCTCAGTTCATCTTTGATTGTTGTCCTCGCCAGAAAGATGAGAAGCCAGTGGCTCTAGCAACAAGCTGTTTTCGTGGTCTTCTCTCCTTATTGGCACAAAGTTATTGATGTATTTACACAAATGAAAGGATCCGAAAGGGTCCGCTTGCTTAGTTTCTTTGTGTCCAGGGGCGGATAGCCAAGGCCCCACCACAAGCATGGCTTCAAATACAAGGTCGGTCTGAACCATTTCTAAGAAATGGAGTCTTTGGTTTGAGCATCTCGAGCAAGCTTTGCTTGCGCTACCCGGATTCTTCCCTTCTTACCTCTTCACTTCGTCACTGTCCTCAAGCTTCGCAACGTTTTGCCTGTCAAGTTCTGTGCAAGGCATACCCAACCTATGACTTCGCATGTCCGATCGTGGATGCATTGGAGGCTTCAACGCTGCGCTTGGCCACTCCCAAGTTGTGTAGTAGCTAGACCAGAACAGTGCAGCAGCTGGGAAACAAAACAACACGCAATGAGATGAGTAACCCTGAAGAAGGAACCACAATTGCGAATTTGGTTATATCCAACTTGGAGAATTATAAAGCATGGCTGTGGATGGAAGGCTTTGAAAACGATCCAGGTGAGAACAAGGCACACTGTATATAGTGTCAAATCCAATGTTGCAAGCATTGATTATTGATTGATTTCATCTCATTCATATCATATCATATCATGCTGTATATTATGTTCATTTTATTTATGTCACTTCATTTTATTATACAGTAGGTTAGATTGATTTATTGGTTGACTGATACATAAGACGCAACGAATCAAAGGCAAGTCCAAGGGTTAGGAACTGAGCAGGACTTGATGAGGAGAGGCAACGACTATGAAATTTGTACGATGACAAAGGAAAACAACGCAACAACACAAGAACGCCGCTTTTGTTTTCAAACTGCTGGTGGACCACTAATCTTCCATCGAATTTATTCCTCAAAAATGAACAGAACCACTCGCGCCCAACCTTTTCACAAGCTTCACACAAAATTACATACGTTCGTACAAGCTTTGCCTCAGCTTCGCGCCAGTTTGAAATTGACTATACGTAAATATTATGTACGACTATGATGAGATGAATCATGAAATCCACGCAATGTGTGAATGATGAACTGACATGGTTGCCTGTGAAAAGTCTGTGTTAGGCTGTGTTGCCTTGCAACAACACAAGCACGACACATGAACCAAAAGCTTTAGGTCTTCAGTTTTGCGCGGAAATGATGAGAATCAGGAGGAAAGCAAATTGTCACTACCAGATACTACCAGGGCATACCAAGATATGCCAAGGGTCCATAACCTGCACTACATGTGTAGAGAAAGGATGCTGGGTGTATCGGACCGTTTGTAGATGTTTGTAGTTTGTAATGAACCTCATGCGCTCACTCTGGTAGAAAGACGATGAAAGATGAACAAATAGAAGACACTTGCTTCCGTTGTGAAACATCATAGTGATACATCTGGTGGCCATTTCCAATGACCCAGACAAGACTGAAGGATAGCAATTGTTCAATGCTTTGGAAACCGAGACTTTGATTGATAGCAATATTTCAACGCTGTTGAAACTGAACTTACATAAACTCTTCAAGACATACAAAGAATGGTACACTCTGCCAGCGATGAGTGAAACAGTCCTTCAACAAACTGAGCTCTCACATGCTGTGGTCACATCCTGCGGTCACATGCTGAGTTTGCATGCTGTCATTCTGCAATTGGTCAAGAGCCAGGGCGTGACTCATGCGCTGCGGACGATCGAATACAGGGATCGTGCAGCTATGTATGAGTAAGGGCCTAAGCATTCTTGGTTGCCCAGAGAGTTTCGGTCGATAGCCTTGCGCCTGCTCAGACACCTCTACCCTGGCGGTTTTCTTTGCTTTGCTTCTCGAGAACATTGTTGCCACCCTTTTTGTCTTCAGCGATGATGTTGATTACTTTCACCAGACTCGAATCAGAATCAGATCTAGCTGCGGCAAACTAAGCCAGAAAAATGATAGGTGAGAAATTGGAACCAGTGAGTGATTTCGAAGGACTCCCGGCACTTGTAGTGTGGCTATGCTTAGAGATCTCCGAGGTGGGTGCTGGAAGCGACCGGTTCACGAAAAGTTGACGTGGTCGAATTTGCAGCAACACTTAGTTCCACTTGAGACGCCACTGAAGATTCGTTGACATGGTATGGTGTGTATGTGTGTGTGTGTTTGCGTGCTGCATTTGCCTCCATGTCAAACTCTATGTGTTAACCATGTTAGCCACTCCAGGCTCTTCAAGATGGAACTGAGTAGTAAAAGTCAAGATTGAAGGCTTGTCAGGCGTGACTCGTCCTCCCTTCAGGCAAAAACTCAATTCTCCTACACCATCCTCTCAAAGAGGAAGCTGGCATGGTTCGTTGACAATGGGCATGTGCCATGCTCATTTGCGTTTGCTTCAACATGAGATTACTGTTCCAAGCCTGCAAGAGCCACCTTCCATTTACCTTGATAGATTCCCAGGTTTTAATTGTTACAATTGCTCGTAACCATTGAAAAAGTAGATTCCACTGTAATTCCACAAGCAATTTTGACATCTGACGAAGTCGATCAATGTGCAAGGTAGATGGCTGGGACGACCCACGCTTCCCGACTGCTACTCGCCACCATCAAAGTGTGTCAGACCTGCTACTCGCGACTGTCATAGAGTGGATCAGTCGGTGATGGTTCTTGAATTTGTTGATTCTTATTGTGTTGCTCCTTTCTACTTTTTAGTGTGCTGCGTCATGCCGATGTCATAAAGTGTTGAACACTTCCCAGGTGCAAGGTGTCATGCGGCGAGGAATGACAGTGGAGGGTTTGCAGGAGTTTGTCCTCACCCAAGGGATGTCGAAGGCAAGAGCGGTCAACAAACAGCAGCCCTTGAGGAAGCAACATTGACGTGAAATTTGTCAGTGGGGAATATTCAGCACTGGCCGCTTTGAGTACCTTTCAAGCCCAAAGCATTTCAGACTCGCAAGGGAGCTTGATAAATTTGAGAGACTTTGACTGCAGTCGCTGCAAGGCAACCAACATGATGGAGTGGGACAAGATTTGGGCCATCAACAAGCAGAAGCCGCCACCCCATGGATCAGTTCCTGATATGGTCGTGACTATATAATTGTGACTAATGGTGATTTGATATGATTTGATGCAGCAGTTCTTACGACCTGATGATCTTTCCGGGCTGAGGATTGATCCTGTAGTGCCGCGGTATGCAGCTGTTGCTGATGATGCAGTGACGGGCCTATTTTCTTCACAACGAAATGCATTGCAAGATTTGGATCGTTTTTGTTTTGGTATGTGGACTTTTTCATGTATGTTACTGTATGTTTGATTGTTTTTTCGTCTTTATATATCTTTATGTTTGCTTCCAACAGCTCCAGTGGGCCTAATTTGCGTGCTCTGAGGCAGTTCTTTTCTTGGACGGCCCGGCTGAGCCACAGAGTACAATGACAAAGCCTTGCCCTTAATGGCTCTAACACAGAGTACTCTCAGAGTACGCAAGCTCAAGATGCTCAAGCGCAAAGATTTTGCGAGACTGGATCTTCTGTACCATGCATGAGCCACCATTCAATGCAACCAAGGCTGACACAGATTCACTTTCATGTTTTTGACATGTTTTCCGAATTCTTCCTGTGTCTTGGCTGCGCTGGAAGTTTAGTGATCAGGAAGCATCCGAAGAATGACGAGTTGGGAGAGCGACTTCTCCTGCAAAGCAAGGAGATTTACATCGACCAGGAGGACACTGCTGCTTGGAAATGAATTGGAACAGGAAATATAGGAAAGCAAGAAAAGATCAAACGATCATGCAGTCACATGTCATTAATCGTGAGCAAAATCTATGTCAGATCATAAGTCATTGATCATCAGTGCCGCGCAATCCAAAGCGGCTTCTATGTGGTTAAGATTTTGTGCGCTGCAGCTTTTGCAAGCTTCTGCCCTTGTGCCGCCTACGATACTATCCGTTTGTCTACAGTACAGGGAAGAACAATTTCTGCACGTGATCACTTGCGAAGGATTTGCTTGATGTATTTGAGGAAACGCGCTCCGCGACGAATTAAGGCTAATCAGACCTGTACCCATGTCCATCATGCCTCATTGATTGGGAAATATTCCATCTAGACAGTGTTTGATTTATCACAATCATTATGAGCAAGCTCCAGCAGAACGCAGTTAAAATCAACATTGTGTCAGGCTCAATTCAGGGATTGGGCACAATTCCACCTGTCTATGCGGGTTTGTTTGCGCATTTATGATATTCTGGCATAATAATGCATAATATGATCATCTGTATCAACTGTATCGTATCCAACATTCTTCAAAATCAGCCCTACAAGAGGATGCAGCTGCTATTGAAGAAGGCGAGCAAGTCACGCTGCTTCACTGGGGAAACGCCTATGTCGACACTTTGCTTGACAACGGGACAGACTTGGAAAGATGCAACATGACGCAACTAGTAACTAGTCTGATTCCATTGTCCATAATATACTAAGGATAATATCACAAAATCGCACTGAACTCAGTTTGCAGAGTTTGCACATGTCATTGCTTACAGTGGCTTACAGACTGAAGGCAACTGTCAGTAGGCTCGGTGTGTTGTTTGCGCCGGGCCGGGCCGAGCAATGCCGAGGAATGGAAGAGTGACTAAACTCACTGGCAGACTTAATGTTGAAGGTAATGTGAAAGACACAAAGAAGAAAATTCATTGGGTATCGAGCTCAGACAACTTCATCTTTGCTGCCCATGGCATACAGAAATCAATCCAAAGCATCTCCCATGACAAAAAGTACTACTAGTGTGATGACATTTGCGCTAGTAACTAGCTAGTAGCCAGTGCTCTGCAAGCCATGAAGCCAGGAATTTTAATCATGAGCCCTCCATGATCCCTCCTTCCCACCAATTGCGAAAGGTAGCGTCACCTGCGTTTCATGTGATTTCAGTGATTTCATGTGGAGTAGCAATGGCCTGGACCCCTCCTTTTACATCCTTTTACTCGATTCCCGGGTGCATCCCCGCAGTGGCGGGTCGATAACAACCATAAGAAACCCGCCATCGCACGATTTGAAAAACAATTGAAAGCTTTCAATGTTATGTCAGAGATTACTGTACAATATATTATATATATTACAATGATTACAGTATTTACAGTTGAACATGTTTGCACCCACGATTTCGGTGAAGTGCACCGCGAGGAACTGAACCTAAGCTCTAATCCCAAGATCTGAAGAGGTTCAATCTACAAGGAGGGCCGTGTTTTTTTTGGATTTGTATTATTTTCTGTTTCCGTTTTGGGCATTTTTTTTGGATTTATTTTTTCCTGCTTCTTTGCTTCTCTGTTTCTTGCTTTTCTGCTTCTTTGCTTCTTTGCTTCTCCACTGTTCTGCTTCTTTGCTGTTTTCTGCTTTTGTGCTTCTCAAGCCTAAACATACACCAATATATATGCACAGCAATATAAATACATCCTAAAGCAACTCCAAGTAAACCCTTTAAAAAACCTAACAAATCTGAAACTTACCCCAAACAAACCCTAAACCAACCCGAAATAACCCCAAACTAACACCCCAAAAAAACAAAAGCAACACTAAGAAACCCCTAAACAAACCTCTGAAACTTACGCTAAGTAAACCCTAAACAGCCCTAAATAATTCCTAAACCCACCCCAAATATATAGATCTTAAACCAAACCTAAATAAACCCTGAACCAACTCTAACTAAAACCTAAACCAACCTTAAATAGATCCTACATACTAGTAAATCTTAAACCATGCCCAAAGAAACCCTTAACCACCCCTACGTAGATCCTAAACCAACCCTAAATAAGCCCCAAGCCAACCCTAAAACCAACCCTTAAGAGAACAAAACCAACCATTAAAAATACTAAACCAAACCAATCAATCCTAAATAAACCCTAAAACAACCCTAAACACCCCTAGATGGCCCCTAGTCGCAAAATCCAATCCAACACGAAAAGTTTGAGCATCAACATTTTGCAAATATCATGGAAAATGAGAGGTTCGAACTCCAAACAAAGGTTGCAATACCGTTGAAATGGCAGCTTCTAGCTCCAAAAATGCTGCGAGTTGCAAGGACAGAACAGCAGATCCAAAAAAAAACAAAACAGAAAAAAAAAAACAGAACAATTCCGGACCTCAACATCGACTTTGCTGAGCTTGATCAGCTTGTCAACTTGATCAAAAACAGATTGCTTAGTCGCACCCAAAGATCCCTGAAGCCTTTGCTTGACGCTGTGGCATGCGGCTATGTCATGCTACTGTCTGGTCTGTATGGTTTCAAGATGCTTTGAGTGGTGGCAAACTGTTGCCCAATATTGCAACATGACAAGATCTCAGGTTCCAAAGCTTGACCAACAGGTGCAGGGCCTGCAGGGGGGTTGGGAAATGTTTGGAATGGTTACGGCCACAGGACTTTCTCACAGTTTCCCCATGCGAAGCTTCGATTCCACCTCTAACACGTCAGAAAGAATCACAAAGAGGGATATAACTGGTATAACATGACATTTTGCGATAATCATGCTACAACGAGGGCATAAAGAGGGTCGTAGAGGGGGTCGTCTCGGATCATCAAGGATCTAGGATTCCACATTGACATGGCACTTTGTCTTGCTTCGACCAGGTGACTCCGGCCATTCTTCGGGAGTTTGACCATCTGGTTACAAAGCCGAGTGCCAAGAGTCAGCGAATGTCAGCGAAACTGAGAGGAACTGTCGAAACACATTCGAAAAGATCTTTGAAATATCTTGAACGTTCTCGAACTCTGTAGAACTTTGTAGAGTGACTGTGCGCGACTACCAGCGCCTCCGTTGTGATGCCTGAGTGATGGACACATTTTCCACCTGGGGATACTGTATGATACTGTACGTTCGTTCTGTGCAGACCGAAGATGGAGGACGATGATGACTTGCCCAGTCTCATCAATCCTGCAAGCGTGATGGATACTCAGGCCTCGAATCCTAGGACTTGTTTTTGCCCGCGGACCGAAAACCGTGCTCGTAAAACTAACGTTTTTGAGAACGCGCAACTACGTTACTAATTTGCAACTACGTTACTAACTTCTCTAACACTTGCATGGGGTGGTGTGGTGTGGGGTGGGGTAAGACAACTTGCAATTACGTTGTTATCTTCTTGTTCAAATTCAAACTGCATCATCTAGTCTTGTAAACTTGCAACTACGTTGTCCACTCTTGTGACACAATATGCAAGTACGTTGTTAGCTTCTCGATCAAGTTCCAACTGAGTTGTTGACTTTTATCACACAATTTGCAACTACGCTGTTATGTTCTCGATCAAGTTCCAACGACGTTGTTGATTTTGTTATACAATTTGCAACTACGTTACCGGCTCTTGTGACACAACTTGCAACTACGTTCGTTGTTATCTTCAGAATAGAATTGAGCATTTTACATGAGTATGTGAGCCACCACCGTGGGGAATTCACGCGAACAGTATATCGCGGCAGGCAAAAACTTCTTTGACATACTGGTATTTTTGATGCAGCATGGTCTGCAGTCCACCCAAAGCCGCGATTTACTGTTGTACGCAAAATCTTGGCAATGGCGGTGCGTGAACCGCAGTGCCAACTCGCAGCAGAATACGATTGAAGCATTGAAACGCATCTTCTGACGAAAAAATGTTATTTTCAGACTCCACAAAAACCCCTCGATGATAATGAGCTGTTACTGTGGTAAAACGCAAAAGAGCCCAAGTTTTGGTATCCATTTTTTGGAGGATTGTCATGAAAGGAACGCCTTTCGCCACAGTGCCAAGCTCATTTTAAAAAAATACGAGCAGGGTTTCCGGTCCGGCGGGCAGATATTGTTAGATCCAAAGTGACCCAATGGAAAGGCAAATTTAAGGGTACATCTAAATGGCATTGATGGGAAGTGCTTCTTGGTAGCACACACAATGTTTTAATGCTGTTTTTGCTGGTGGGTTTCAGGCGATTGGGGATCCACTTCTGAAGACTTTGCCAAAGGGCTGCAAAATACAGCTCGAACGTTGGATCCTCATTTTTCAGCTCTAAAAAGGTTCCCTCAGAACATTGGAGCGCCGAATTGTTTGGAAGTTGCGAATTCGCTGTGGTTTCACGTGGAAACTTTGAAATTGTTGAGCAGTGCAGATGCACTCGAAGCTGAGTGACAGGTGTCTAATGTTTTACATTGTTTTACAAACTTTTACATAGAGATGTAGCAGCACAGGGGGGCTTGTTGCCACCATGATGCGGGGGTGATACATGCGTGGGAACACTGGTGGTGCTATAATGTGAGATGTAAGTGGGTGAATTTTGACCGGCTCACTGTGATCTTGACACGAAAGAGGCACTGCAGTCAACCCCCATGTCGCCCGCCAAAACGTTCAAACCCGTGTTCGGTGGTGTTGCAGAGACCATAGAGAAGCATGATTAAAATCCGTCTCAGCAACTACGGCTCAGCAACCACGGCCACGCAACCAAAACTACTTTCGCTTCAGCCACCACGGCTCAGCAACTACCGCTCAGCAACCAAGCAATAGTTCGCTTCAGCAACCAAGGTTTGCAATTCTATGCAATTCTACTTGATTGCACATCATCTTTCGATCCCCCAAAGCCCTACATGCAATAGCATTACTCAATTCACAGCTTTGACTTTCCCAGAGTTCTTATCACGGTTCCAAGTCATTTTTTAACCCTCCACCCCCAAAGCCCTACATGCAATAGCATTACTCAATTCACAGCTTTGATTTTCCCAGAGTTCTTATCACGGTTCCAGGTCATTTTTAAACCCTCCCTGCAATAGCATTACTCGATTCACAGCTGTGTTTTTCCAAGAGTTCTTATGCTCTTATCACGGTTCCAGGACATTTTTTAACCCTCCCCCCCCAAAGCCCTACATGCAATAGCATTACTCAATTCACAGTTTTGACTTTCCCAGAGTTCTTATCACGGTTCCAGGTTTTTTTAACCCTCCCCCCCCCCCACAAAAGCCCTACATGCGATAGCATTACTCAATTCACAGTTTTGATTTTCCAAGAGTTCTTATGTTCTTATCACGGTTCCAGGTCATTTTTTAACCCCGCCCCCCCCCCAAAGCCGTACATACAATAGC
>Ga0126342_10003016_pt1 | contig 27287 bp, 26 predicted proteins | sample Cyp1metagenome_FD_92528 | JGI IMG/M metagenome (GOLD analysis project Ga0126342, IMG submission 92528) | Coral microbial communities from Lord Howe Island, Old Settlement Bay, Australia - Cyphastrea 1 metagenome | ecosystem: Host-associated > Invertebrates > Cnidaria > Coral ... | reverse complement strand
TCCAAACATTGTGAGCTTTAGTGCGTCCATCAGTGCTTGCGAGAAAGGCTGCCAGTGGGAGATGGCAATGTTTTTCTATAATACGATGCTTGGCGCACGGGTACAGCCAAACGTGGTCAGTTTAAATGCGGTCATCAGCGCTTGCGAAAAGGGAAGGCAATGGGAGCAGGCATTGAGCTTGGTCAGAACGATGTGGGAGTGCCGCATTGAACGAGACATTATCACTTTCAACGCAGCTTTGAGTGCCTGTTCCAAGATGATGCGATGGGAGCATTCTCTTAGTTTGTTTGAGCTCATGCCCGTGGCAAACCTTACACCCGACGTTGTCAGCTTCAGCATGGCCATCAGGGCCTCTGAGCAGGGGAAGTCAGCTTGTAGCCTCAGTGTCAGCAAGCTGCAGGAAGAAGCTCTTGGACAACTCGCCACTGCTTTTAGACTTGATCATTACTGATTAAGTGCGTTTTATCTGGTCACGGCAACGTCGATGTATTTTATGATGCAGCAATGTTGGCCCCAGCCATGTCGACAACACACAATGTGGCGGATTCGATGGGCACATCCTACGTGGACAATCATCCAACTTTCTAGGCTGATCAAAAAGAATCCTTGCTCATCCTTGCTCCATCTTGCTCCTATATTCTTTTCCAAGCCGCTGCAACCAGCTTTGTGACCAGACGTTGTTGTACCATGTTTTACCATGTTTTACCCATCAGGATCTTGCTGAACACCCCAGGGCCTTTCGCACGGAAATTAAAGTTCTCCGACGGCTGCTCGGGTGGGGTTAAGAGTGGGTCGCACCACAACAATGAAGCTGCATGACACGCTCTCTGTACATTGCATATATATATATATATATTCTCTCCGTACATACTTGTAGTTGTATATGAGCTACAACCAAAATTTAGGTCAATGGAAATTAGTATTCGGGACATTTTGTTTTTTGAAATTGAGCTGGGGCTTGGAAAACGATAATACACTCTTCAAAGAAACGATGATAACATTTGCTTATACACCAAAACCCAAAAAACGATATGATGACTTGGAGCTATATACCAAATATTGACCGTGGCCCATATGTTTATATGTGATTATGATGATTATGTGATTTATGTGGATATCTATTTTGTTTATATATTAATCAATCTCTATCTATACCCATACGCATACCCATATCCATACTCACACATGCATGCGACAATGCATATATCATATACATATAATTTATCATATAACTAATGTACTTTATATATTAACTGTGTATGTATATTATACATTATGCTTGCGCGCCCTTACATGTGTATCTTTGATGTGGAGAGATAGATTTGGCGTTCAGCTATATGTTTCCTTGTAAGGACTTGCTTGGCTTGGGCACGCTTGCAGTGGGCATGACTTGAATATACTTGAATTATACTGTAGCAATGAAGACGACACAACACAATTCAATGCTGCCAATTTCTGATCCACCGTTGAAACTCAGGGCCGACATTTGAATCCATAGCTGCCATAGCCCCCAGACCCGCACGGATGCCCACTTCGCACTTCGCAATCCATTCTGCCAAAGGATCAGGATCCTGCAGCAACATTTGCAGCTGTACAGTGGTCCCCAAGCACAACATGTAAAATATGTAAAGGATTGGGATGATTGGGGCGCAAATCACACGCATACTGTGTTCAATATTGTTCAATTATTTTGAACCCGCGTCTTCGTACTTCCCATCATTTGTGTAGCCTGGTCGCGACCAGGGTTGCAGATCGAGTAAGTAGGAAATAAAGATCACGCACGGAAGCAGTGGAGTTTACTCGCTGTTCTTTGTTTCAGTTGTGTCACACCATTGGGTTCGTGCCCGCCTTGGAGTAATTTGCAATTGTGTGATGTCATGTTCTGCTGAGGTTGCTATTCAATGTTCTTGAATTGTTGTTAGTTTTTGCTGATTTGTATTTAAGTAGTTGCTGCACAAAGGTTGATATGTCTTGGACATGTTTGGACCTTTTCTTGACTTTCTGGGCAAGACTTGGGTAGCACACTGGAGTTGCAAAAGAGTTGAGCGTAGGGGAAGTCTTCAATAGAGAAGCTGCGTGGCATGTTCGAGGTGTTTCTATGTCATTCTCATGCCTTTCGCCCGAATCAAGATGATTGAAGTGTGAACGCTGTTCTCACTGAAACATACTGAAACCAGGTCACTAACTCGAGAACAGAACCCTATTGCAACATCAGATTAAGACGTGACGGTGATAGTGAAAATCAATGCGCATGGTTTTGCTGTGGGTAGTGTATCATGATATCATGGTTGGCCTGTTTGGACATGTTCAAGGTGAGAGAAGATTCGTCTACACGACTCGGCCCAAGCAGGGAAGTAAAGCAATGCAAAATGCAGCGGTGAAAGAAAGCATCGATGTATCGGACAGCTTGCTGAACCTAAGCAATGCCACGGAAGTGGAGGTAAGAAAAGTCTTGCTGCCAGTTGTTGACAAGGACGCCGACCTTGAGCAAACCCTGAAGTCACTTGTCAAGAGAAAAGCGCCACAGCTGATATTCACTGTTCTCAATGTCTTGCGAAAGGAACAGCATTCAAGATTGGACAGACACGATTATTCGGTGGGAATATCATCATGTAGCAGGTTCTTTTGGTGGCAACATGCGTGTGAACTCTTTGCCTCCATGCCAGATGCAACACTTCAACAAAATGTATTCAGTTTTACTTCCGCAATATGTTCTCTGGAGAAAGGTACCCGATGGCAAAGTGCTTGCACTTTGTATTCGATCATGTGCAGGGCCACTGTACAGCCGAATTATGTCAGCTTCAGTACAACACTTGCCTCCATTGCTTCCTGCGAGACAGGCAAGCAATGGAAGTACGCCTTGAGTTTGTTTCAGGGCATGCGATGTGTTAGCATACAACCCCACGCCTTCAGCTTCAATGCAGCAATAAGTTCTTGCGGCGCTAAGTGGATCCAAGCCCTGGAGTTGCTTCAAGCTATGTATGAAGCAGATATTCAGCTTGATGTCATCAGTCTTTGTGCAGCTGTGAGTTCTTGTGAGAAAGCCGGCTTGTGGCAACACGCACTGACTTTGTTTGAATCGATGCCGAAGTCAAGGGTCCAACCAGATGTCATTAGCTTCAATGCAGCCATCAGTGCCTGTGAAAAGGGCATGCAATGGCAGCATGCGTTAAGTTTGCTCAAAGACATGCCAGAGAACAGTCTTCAGCCGGATTGTGTCAGCCTGAATGCTGCTATTGCTTCCTGTGATAAAGGAGGCCAGTGGCAGAAGGCTTTGGTTCTCTTCGCAGCAATGCCACGAGCTACGATTTCCCCGGACATCATTACATGCAACGCAACAATCAGTGCCTGTGAGAATGCTGGGCAATGGCAACAAGCGTTGAACTTGTTTTGTGCCATAGTGGAAGCCTACCTATTGCCAGATGTCATCAGCTTCAGTAGCACCATGGGTGCTTGTGAGAAGGACGGGCAATGGCAGCAGGTGTTGGGACTATTTGAGGCGATGTCGCTTGCGGATATCCAGCCCAATGTTTTCAGTTTTACTGCTATGATCAGCGCCTGTCAAAAAGGACAGCAGTGGCGAAAGGCCTTGGCCATTTTCGAAGCGATGCCAAAGGTGGAGGTGCGGCCAAACAATTACAGTTTGAACGCAGCTATTACCTGTTGTGAAAGGGGTGAACGCCCAGCTGGGTGCTATCAGTTTCTTTCGGCACATCTCTTGACGGAATACCCTGTCAAAAAGTTGCAGTCGCCCCTGCTCTCAATACCAGTGTAGACCCAGATCATGGACATGGATGCACATCACTTCAATCATTGACCCGAGCCACGTTTGTTTTCTGGGGGTTTATCAAAATCAATCGGATCAGGATGACAGAGAATAAGGGCAAGTACCACCTATACAGTGTAATACAGCAAGTCTTGGTTTTTCAATGTTTTTCAGGCTTACTCTGGGTGGCAGATTGTTCGCCCTCTGGCATTGCATTCTCATGTTTAAAGTGACAGCAACATAGCACTACTCTCAGGGAGGGTCTTAAAGACATTGTTGGCACCTGTGCATGCTGATGGTCCAAGCCGGAAAGGATTTTACGAACAACGTGTCTCTGGATAAGTCTGGATTGTGAAGCCTTCGAACTCACAATATACCAGTGCATACTGAGGCAAAGACGGAAAAGGTCCAAGAGTACGTTCGGGCAGTGGAGGCTGGTTATCACCGGCAGCACCCTAACGGCACTGGCCATAATTGACTCATTTTGCGGCATGTTTGGGCGCTTTATGGCGCTTTCCTGACCTGGCCGCGGGGCCTTGCGTGCCTAGCCCTTTCTCATCCTTCCTTTGCTTCTAAGATTTCTAAGGAATCCGTACCACAACAACAGCCATGCCGCTGAGGCACCGCGGGATCAAATCACAAGCACGTGTTGCATGACAAACATGGCAACCTGTATACAGGAATTGACTGTAATAATAATTGATGCAACCAACGATCTTGCAACGAGCTTCTTGCCGGTGTTGCTTGCCACATTCTTGAGGCGCAGAGCACATTTGCTCCCTGAGGTCACCTTGATGACCTACCAGATTTGGACATACCTTTCAGCTGGCTCTTTCAAGGGCTACTTTGAACAGGCCAAGTGGGTAGGAACTGCAGCTGGAGAGACCTCAGGAAGTGTAAAAAAAGTGAATGGTTAAAAAGTAGCTCAAGGCATCCCGTTTTTCTGAAATAGCGTTTATGAAAATATGACTGGTCAAAGGATAAGAGGATAACGGAAGAAAGATAAAAAAGGATATAGGACTTAAAGAGTTGTTATTTAAACGTTGCGTTCTTTTTTTGGGGGTACACTTACCCACATGGTCATGCGCGTTTTCCAACAACTAGGTGCGTAGGAATAATTCATGCCGTAAGTCGGTAGTGCATTTGACTTGCCGCTTTGAGTTTGCCTTACAAGGCCACAAGGCCCACTCCAAACCAAGCATGTTTCAAAACTTGAATCGTTGCACGTTTTTCAGGTCGACTTGTTAGTGGTTTTGCTGGCGGCCGCGATTCATGACATCGGGCACCCAGCGACCAACAATGCACCTCAGATGACCAAACTCATTGCATCTCACTGCGTTAATGCGCGTCAATCCCCTATAGAGCATGATCGGGACAAAAAGAGATGGCTGCTCTTCAGGCATCTTCAGGAAAGATGTTTGACAGATGACTCAGTCACCAATCATCACAAATCATGCTTGTGACATCCTTCCGAAAGACTGCCAGAACAGGCATTTTGAGTCAGTTTAATACAGATGTTAATGTTGAAGACTTTTTTGAAAGAACCCTGCTTTGCCCAAACAATTAAACAGCCTTGGCCATTTGGCTGTGTGAAGGTTTGGTACCCAATTCTCACACGAAGTTTTGTCTCAGGACTTCCTGGTGAAGACAAAGGCTGAACTTGCTACTTGGCAGATCTTGACAGAGCTTTTTAGCCACCAATGTGACTGGAATCAAAATAGATGAGTGCTCATTTTCTCGCTGAGTTGCTCGATTTCCTTCCAAGCTGGGAGCAAGCTGGGACGATGACAATGATACAGAATCATACAGGGTATTATTGTTTGTTTTGATGAGGCATTGCGATACCATGACACGGCTGTGCTGGAGAATTTCCATCTGGCCACTGCGTTTCAGCTGATGCGCTCCAGGAATGCAAGCACATGCAAGCAGCCTTTCAGCTAGGAAATGTGCTCACTTGTAGTATCATGCAGCCCCCAGAGTTTTTGAAAGCAATACAGGTTCAATTGATTCAATGAAGAGTTTTCATTTTGGACCACACCAGGGCCACCTTGCATTTGCCTTGCAGAGTCACCCGTACTACGCACAGGAGCATTTCCATGTTGGACCACAATCTTCCAAGTCCGCCAGTGACCTCTTTGCGACGGCGAATCGTAGAGATCGTACTCGCGTCACTTGTCTTCAAAGGCGCTGCCCACGTACAGATGGAGATGACTTCTGCCGGGCCAGTCTCGATTTATGGCTTGGTCCAGCTTGGCTCTTGTTCTGCCAAGGACGGACATGGCAGTCCACAAGAAACAAGTGGATGCTGCTTGGCTTACAACATCTTATAACTACTGTTACTGTACGATCTGTACGGGATGCGGCCTTCATCAGTATTATTTGGGCGGGTGACGAGGTCCAGCCATATTGTAGCCTTATGAAAAAATGGAAGAAAATAGGTAAGAAAATTAAAGGTTGATCACGGGATGGTCACAGCACGGCCAGCTTTGTACTTGCAGCACAACCCCCAAGCGAAAATCCACGGCGCAAGACAGACGACGTTAGATAGCGTGGTGCGCCAGAGAGAGGCCAGCAGCAAGCCCCGGGAATGCCCTGGGAAACATCGAGATAAGCTCTTCACGCTTGAGAAGAGAACTCTTCCTTCCAGAGCCTATCAGTAGGGAAGTAGGACCAGGACAGTCCATATTCACAATGACTTGCTATCCAAGGATATGGCCCGTTCAGTGGAGCGCCACACCAATCGACAAGAGATTGATAAGCGGATGCTCGAACAGCGGCCTAGCAGCAGCTTGAAACACGTTTTCGGACACGAGCACACGAGCGGTGCTTTTCCTCAGCAGTGTTCAAACTTCAGCAACTAAGGTATATAGTTCATACCGCTGATGTTGGACATCCCTTCCGCCCGGTGCCACAGCACCAAGAATGGGCGAGAAGAGTCAACGAAGCTGGGCTCGTAATAGTTTCTGCGTGGACAGATGCTTACAATGCACAAGCGGTTGCAGGTTTTTCTTGGATTCATTGCAACCCCTTCCTTCCCAACAAGCAATACATTAACAGGTGTTTTGTGGGCGTATATATATGATTAATTATATATGTATATATACAGTTATATACATACATACATACAGATCATACAGTACAGTACATTATGTAACATGTATATATATATATGAATATATATATATATATGTGATTATATATATAATATTATATACTAGTGTGCGTGTGTGTTTGATTCAGTTGTTGATTTACGTATGTATTTATATATGTATTTGTGTATTTGTTCATTTACATTGTTTTACTTATTCATTTGTGTATGTGTTTATTTTGCTCATATCCTGGGGTTGCCTCTGCAGGGTTTAGTCCTGTAGAGCGTGCGGATTGACTCGCACCCCCTTCTGTCTATAGTGTCCTGAGAGTTGTGTGACTTTAAGTTGTTAATTTTCATTTGTGTAAGCATTTATCTATGCTAATTTCTTGGTTTTTATTTATACATTCATATTCAGCCCTTTTCATGGATCGTAGTTCAAGAGTCTCTCCTTGCAGCCTAGCATACTGGAGAGAGTTTTCTTGACGGCACTCCCTCTTGCATGATGCCACTTCATTCAGTTGGAATTGCTGCCTGAGGAAGAATTCCTTCAGCAAGGAGATCGTGAAAAAGAACTAGGTTTCACTCCCATTGTACCTTGGCAAAGTTCGTGTGATTCTGGATCTGACGATGTCTGACACTTTGAAAACATAACCCGACTTGCAGAAGAGATTTATAATGATTTATACAATTTATGTTTGAAGACTTCGGAAACCCGGGATGGGAGGAGGTTGCAGAGGGCGGCCTTCACTTTCGCAAATCCCATGAGTTGCAGGCAAATCCCTTTCCAAATGCCTCGGACAAAGATAGACGAAGCTCAGGAGATGTTCGACCGAGAGAAGGCACCGCCGCTGCCAAAGAATCAGCTGGGTTTTTTGCAGTTTGCCACTTGGCCAAATAAATCAGGTCGAATGCGTCAAGTTGTTCTTGCGAATGCCTTTTGTATTCAGTGCAGTGTGGATGCAACGCCACCCCAGTAATCCTGAGCATTTCACATAAGAGTGCAGCTCACCACCTGACAAACAGCTGCCTCCAAAAAATACAAAATTCATCCAAAATCATCAGCAACTAAAAAGGCCAAATCCGACTCCCTGTGGCCCCCCCATCAGGTCCCATGATTTTAGGATATTTTAGGTATGGTGGTGAGTGGTGCATGCCTGTTGTCCTTCCACCCTGACTGCAGGTAATCCAGCCCTTGTGGAAGCCCATGGAAGCACTACTCGCAACTTTGATTGCTGGAAAGTTTCGGATTCAGATGTTGCACGTTCGCCCTGAAAACCGTACGAGTAAAACCCAAGTCTTCAGTAGTTCAACATTCTGAGGATGTTACGGTGATGTTACGTTGAAGATGTGTTGTTACGTTGAAGCTCTTACGGCGAAGATGTTACTGTCATGATTGGGGTGGATGGGGTTACGGTGATGACTGGGTGGGTGGGGTGGGGTGGGGACCTGTTAACTAACGTTTCTATTTAATACATCAATGTTGTTACGTTGAAGATGTTACAGTGATGATTGCGGTGGGTGGGAGGGTGGGGACCTGTTAACGTTCCTAGTAACACGCCAGTGATGTTACGTAGATGACGTTACGGCCGGGCTTGTGGTGGGGACAGGACGTTCGTTCCGGGGCAATTCGTCAATCAGGTTTGATTGAATTATACATGTGTGCGTACCAGCAGCGCTTTGTCAATATTGTCAATGGGCAATGTTGTTGCGTGTCAAAACCTGTGACCAGTTAAACCACCTTCATGAGGAAGCAGAAAATATGTCCAGTGGCTGCTTGCGTACGACGTCATTCGAAATGACCCAGTTTGGTACAACATATGCACAGTACCACAACAAGAGACCGACAAAACAAACAGAACCCAGCCAATTTGCTGCTGAAGTTGGCAAAATTTGAGTCTTTTTTTGGTTGAGAAACTCCCAGGCAGGCCACGTTTTCCCTTTGAGATCCAAATAGCGTTGCAAATGAAATACGCAGAAAAATGCCAAGATATTTGTGGTCTTAAATTTGAGCCTTTTTGATATCCAAATTGTTTCAAAACGTGGGTGAAACGCCTCAGAGCTCAGCTCAGAAGTATTTGAGAGAAGATGTAGCTGAGAGAGGCCCATCAGAGAGGCACTCAGAGCTTGCTCAGAGAAAGTGGCATACTTGTAGCTCACTGACGAGTTAGAACGGAGAAGAGATACTTCAGAGCAGAGGTAGCTCAGAGACTGATTAAGACTTGGCTCAGAAAAGAAGTAGCTCAAAGACTCTGCAGCTGAGAGAAGGGACCTTCTTCAGGGATGAAGTAGCTGATCATTCTATATATTTATATTTATATATATATATATATAATTATGTATGTATGTGTGTGTGTGTATCATGGTAGTTTATAATATATATATATATATATAATTATATTATAAATATATATATATATACATAATCACTTTTTTGGCACTATACAACTGTTTCTGGGTTGATCATTCTTTCATGTAATCATGAGATGGTTCCTTCATTGGCCCATTCAGCCAGTCATTTATTCGTTCGTTCATTCATTCACTCACCGATGCATGATATTATACAATGATACTCCTACGCACTCATTCATTCACCCACTCGTTTATATATTCATTCAGCCATTCAGTAATTCATGCGTCCATTTGGCCATGCAGCCATTCAGCCAGTCATGTGCCCAATCAGCCATTCGTCCATTCATCCATTGATCCATCCATTTGTCCATTCATCCATCCATCCATCCACTCATCCAGCATTCCGCCCACCCATCCATTCATTCATTCAATCAACGAAACAAACAATCGAAGAACCAAAAAAACAACCACGCAGTGGAGACTTGAATGGCACACCTGTGGCAGTCAAAACTGTTCTTCCAGGCCCTTCCTTTCGTATGGCCACCTAATCGTATCGAACTCTTTCCCCTGCGCAACTAGAACCGGCTGGTACTGAGTTTGTTTTTGTGTGTGTCACTCTGGCATAGTTCATGCTATACAGGTAATTTTTTCGTCGTCTTAGTTCATCCGAGCGGAACTTTTGGCCTGAGTATGGTCGTGATATGGTGTGATTTTTCAAGATGGGAATCCACCACCCATCCAGTTCCAAAACCAAGGATACCAAGTCTAGACCGGCCAGCCTTTTTCTGCAGCGGAATATAAAGGCAAGAGGGTGTTTTGGACTGGTGGGGCATTTGTGAGGCAGGCCGCAGTTGTTCCAACCCTAGTTTCGCAAATTTTCAAATCAAATACGACGAACCACTCGCGGATACATTGCAGCAGACCTTTGGATTCGATGAAATGCCTTGGTTCAGTGCCTTTGCGCATTGTAGTTTCCACCCTAGTAGAGGCAAATTCGTGTGGTGGCAGGTTTGGCAGGATGAGCCAACAGAAAATCCTCCGAACCTTGTCTGAGTATTTCTTATGTGAGTACTCTTCATGAGCCAAAATATTTGGGATTCTACATGTGGAAATCTTGGCTCGAACAAAGTTGTGTTCGTGTTGGACCTCAAGATTTTGGGGAAGATATATGTGCGATTATGTGTGCAATGGTTTGGTTTTGAGTAATTCATATCCTGCGCAAAAGTAGGACGAAATGAACATTGTCAGGATTAACCCACGCCTGACTGATTATAGTTTTGTGGTTTGACATTGGCATCCCGCTATTTACTGCTATTTTGACCAGCCAAGGTTCATGCAGAGAATGCAGACTCGACCACATGTTAAGGAAAACCAAGGATTTAAAAAAAAGACGTGAAGTTATAATACGGTGCATTTTCCAAGCAATGCATGAGAATTCGTAGTGTAGCTAGAGACAATTGTTTGGGGGTCATAGCAAGTTATACTTTCCATGGCCTGTCATGCCAAGATAAACTATGTCACACCAGCTCACAATTGGTCCTACTATGTCACAAGGAGTCGTACTCTGTCACTAGGTCCCGGGCTACTCTTGTAACAGGCCTTCCCTTCGGCAGCTTTGCAACCAAGGAGCGACGGCTAAGCCTGAGCTCACCTACGCCGAGTTTAGCTCGGTTCACCATTTTTTTTTGCTTATGGCGACCTGAGTGACCTGAGCCATTTCGATCATCTCTGAACCATAAGCCAATCATCACCCCTTACACAGCTTTGGTGTATCTCAGGGCCCGAGTTCAAATTGTTGCCCATTTGTTTGATGGCCACCCTGCATCACCATCGCTTTGAAAGTCTAAGCTGGCACAAGCCCCTAAGAGCTCACGAGATCTTATTGGACCAAGGGAATTCAGAAACCCATCTTTTGAATATCCTTGGCCAACGTTCTTGCCACATCCTGGCTCACGCCTGTTTCAAGTCGCCTTCGTTATTCTGCGGTAGTCAGTTTGCATTCCATCTCCGGCCCGCCCCATGCTCAGCTGGCGCAACGAATTTCATTCCACTTGGTTCCTGTTGCTTCCATTACATGGGAACTACCTGAAGATTTGCATCTCACAGCGTTTTGCATTCATGTGGAAGACCTCTCCTCCCATTGGTTGTGTTGGCCTCGCCTCCACTGTAGGCGTGTATTTGTGAAGTATGTGTGTTTGTTCGTTCGTGCGCATGTATACATTGGGTGAGGTATGCGCCAGTCAGGTGGCTTTTGCGAGAGTTCTTGCCAGCTTGAGGGTGGGTTGCCGAAACAGAGGAAAGCTCACAGGAGGTGCCAATCAGTACTACTGCTGCATAGCACTGCGTTGAATGATATGAACGGAATTTTGCCAGTCAGGGAGGGGCAAGCATGATCAAGCAGGTTTTTCTAGGGGATGCAGGTTGTGTGCGTGCAACATTGCTATACGGTTTCACCTGGGATGCAAGGCCACTGATTTGACGAAGCAAATCCTGCAATGAACCCGACATATGATTACTATATGATGCCGATTGTATACACGTGCGGGGCAGTGGCGGCAGTTTGCCTCTTCCGGACAATTTCGGGTGAGGATCCTAGTGTGGATATTTCCCAAGTCTTGCAGCATACCTGACCTGCAATAGACTATCAAAGCTATTACGGATTTTGGCAAGTGAGCTCTCTTTACTACGCTCCGCGGTTGAAGACCTTGGAGCCCATGCAAAGTGCACTAGGGTGTCAGATGACATGAAGCAGTGGCGACAGCCATGAAAGAAGCCATAGGGGGACACAAACCATCAAGTCATTTGTGGCCTCCTGTAAATCCCGATTGGAGCCCAAATGAGCCCGATTGCTTCGCAATTGATGATTCAGGTAGAATTTTCCAAGACTATTGCATTGTTAGGCTGTCGACCGCGAATCCATGGAGCTTGAGCTTCAGTATTTTCCAATTGCCTGGTGGCGCTTGTTCCAAGAAGATTGAGTAGAAAGGGATGATTTTCTCATATGCCCCAGCTTCATCCAGCTTCAAGCACACTCTGATGGAGCTCCCAGGCATATGGAGAGTCTCAGCGACATGGATAACTTTGGACTTCCGGTGACAATTTGTGCACCATGGAAGCCCTGGGGCCGCGGGCCATGCAGTCTTTTGACCACTCTGGGGCAACCTCGAGCCTTGCGGCAATGTGAAAAGGTTGGCTTTCGAGTGCAACTGCAGTTTAGATCCTCAGGTGCTTGAATTGCAGGTGGTTGGAGCCAAGAATATTAATGTCTTAAGCGTGACCTCCAATCTTCAAAGGCACCAGCCGAAAATATTGGTTGTAGTTGTTGTGGACATCCGACTTGCACATGCATGCAGTTGATTGAATTCGTAAAGTATACAGGGTGTAGCTGCCAAGAAACTTCTGAACTTCTGAGCATCGGTTTCACATGACCAGACTGTGTTCGGACAATGCAGGCAAGGTGAAAACATTTGGCCTTGGCCCTCCACCTGGCGGGGAAGCACAGCAATGTCCTAATGGAGCATCAGGAAAAGACAATGCAAGTGCACTACTTGAGAGATGGTGATGTGGAAGTGCACACAAGTTCTCCAAGGGGTGTACATACACCAACTGTTTGTTTCCTCGACGTTCCTTGAGTCCTTGCTTATGGTGTTGAGATGCGGCATTCTGACAGACAAGGGGACATCTAGTTGTTCAAGAAGAAACTATGCACTCTCACTGCAGGCCTGTTCTGCATGCAATCTACTCAGTAGTGATGCTTGTGTGACTACCAAGGTGCAGATGAACAGACTGGCATGCTCTTGGGACCCGAGCTCAGCGTGGGGAAGAGAATGTATCGAAGTTTGTACAATTAGAGCTGCTTGGACTTGCAATGCAAACTTCTCTTCTACTTGTATCATATGTTATTAATATATATATATATATATATGTTGTATATATATATTATATGTCATGGCAGTGGTGGCCCAAGGCTTCTATCCACGGGAGTTGGATCCACGGCTACCACTCCAAGGTTCCATTGGTCCATGCGTAGCTAAGTGGCTCTCAGTTCACGGGGGACGCAACTCATGTATTTATCATATTTATCGTTGTTTCACATGTTTCACATGTTTCACTTCATTTCACTTCTCTCTTTCATCCTGGCAGGTTTGATCCAACGAGCACGTGCCAAGCAGGAGAAGGCCATGGCCGAGGCCTGCCTTCTCCATACTTCGCCCGACATACCTGTGTCGTGATTCTTTCATCGCTGGCAGAGCTGTAGAGTCAGTAGAGTAAGATAGGATGCATTTTGTATCTAAAGAAGAAGTGGCTGAAGGGGCTCCCGCATCATGGTACAGAGCAAGTATGCTTATCAAGTGAGTATATGACAGTATAATACAGTATGGGTATGTAATTCATAAGTAAGTGATTCCAGTGATCACACCTGGATCATATTATGTGTTTTTTTCAGGGACCTACATGTGACGTCCCGGTACTTCTCTTTGGCATTCTCCCACCTGCAGCACCCTTGCTCTTCCTGCATCTCACCAACACATGTTGCGCGGTTTGCCCCAAGCCAGATGAAATTGGAAGATGCGATGCAGCATGTGGCGCAGTGCTTCCCTGAGACTGTTTTCTCCCACAGATGCTGCAAGGCACTCCAGTCTGTAGCCACTACCATCACCACTATGTTTGCTGTCTACAATCTGCACGCTTGGGTATGAATGGGCAAACAGAGTTGCATGTTTTCGGATGTAGCCTTTAGATAGTTCAAGCGATGAAGTATGGTATGGGGATTGCTGGTAGCGGTCTAGAGGCATGTCAGAAAACCAGGTGTTCTTATGGTTCTTTGTTTTTCTCGTTGTTCTTGTGCCAAGGTGCCCATTGGACAACATTATTCAGATACAGTCGGCGGCTTGGATTTTTGGCATCGAGCACCTAAGAGCAGCGCGAACTCTGCTCCTTTCCAATGGTCCCCTGCCATTCTGCCGTTGCCTTCTTGGGGAAGCTAAAGCACCTTTCCTGGGCTGTGGGTTCTCAGCGGTTTGTAATGTCGCAAGATTATGCAAGCAGTGCTTGCAAAAGTGGTGAGGAGACTGTTGATATTGACCTTCCAAGGCAGTGCATCAATATGCTGCAGGATGCCATGCAAAAAGGCGAAGAGACAGGCGGGTCCTGGCGTTGCGTCGCAGGGATGATGTGCTGAGTCAAGATCAGTCAACCGTACCTATTTATTCTTCGATGTCCTTCCTCATGCCTTCCATTGCTTTCCATTGCTTTGACACCTTCACATGCAAGTAGGATCAATTAGGCAATGCGGTCCGCAGAGGAGAAAGAAAAGTGACACTGCGAGACGGCATTCTGATATGTTGCAACCCTCATCCAGAGTAACAAACAGTTTCCCGTGGTTTGTTCGGGGTTGCAGAAATTTTACTCTGAAACATGGTTTTAATAATAAGATGTTTTAAGCCTTCTAGAGCCCGAAAGAACGTGGAGGGGACATGGGGTAGTCACTGCTTATGTGACTTTGAGCGGTTTTGATTCCTGCAACCCTAACCGCCAACTCCAATGGAGGCGCCAATCCAGTGCTCATGTTCGCAGTTGAGGACAGCAGCCTAGCAGCCTCCGTTCCCCTTCCGACAAGCTTCGCTTTGAACCAGCGAGTTTTGAAGGTTCGATATCTTCTATGTTGGCCTGCTAATTATTTTTCCAAATCTTTCTGTTGAGGCATTGTGCCGATGGAGTACATGTTGGAAGCATGATACGAGCATGTAGTAGCATTGCCACCTGTGCAGTGAATGTTTGCAGCATTAAAGGTTGGGATAATTGGGATAGGTTGGGAAACCTACTTGGGTCCACTTAAAACCTGAAATGGCCATACTACACCTGCACGATGCTTCGACATCGTTTGGCCTGATGGTTATGTTCACACAGAAAGGAGCTCTTGACAGATTTGCGTGGCCGGAAGGCACGGTGCTGCGGGTACCAGTTACAAAATCCAAATAATCCAAATAATCCAAATAGAATGAATGCCTTGTGGATCCTTTTGGTACTCCGTGGCTGAGCTGTTTGGAATGCTGTTGCCCACCTAGAGTAACTATATACAGTAGATGCAATTAGCCCAAGTCCACGGTGAGAACTGAAAGTGTTTGGTGAAGACCAAAGGTAATGGGCTTCACAAAGCAGTGATACAGGATTGTGGATGATGGGTGCATCGTTCTTGGACCATCCAACAACAAAAAGACCGCGATGCATTCCAAACCTCCCTACATCCATGCTGACACATACAAAAGACCAAAGCAACACTCTCCCTCTTCGCATCTCGATTTTGGAGCTCCAGAGGCACGACATGATGAGTTCCACTCTGAGAGGCAGGGCATTTGGCGAAGCGAACATCACCAAGTGTTCTTCGGGTTCTGAAAACTCTCCCATCCCGCTACGCCTTTCCGAAAACCTGCAAGGCTGAAACTAGGAGAAGTATCCAGAAGTTCTATTTGTATGCATTTGTCTCCAAAAAATAGCTGCTGCAACTTGCTACAACTCGTTGTTACAAGCTTGCGCTGCCGTCATTACTGCGAAAAGCCTTTTCCCCTGTTTGTTTCCAACCGTTTGACACAAGACTCAGCATAAAGAGGTCCAGGAGTCAAGTTGAATGCCACAGATATGTAGGGACTTTGTTGTTAATAGCCCTAGGTACCTGTGACAGCTTGTGGAAGCTGGCAACAGCTAGCTCTGTGCTGCCAGGATTGCTGCGTGGCATCATCTCCAACAATCCTGCATCCAACTACACAACAGCGCTTCGCAGGGTGCTTAAAAGATCTCAAAAGAACAGATGCTACAGATGCCAGTCATGACTAGCATGACTAGCGAAATCAACTGGTGTTGCAAATTCTGCTGATGTTGATGTGCAGATTTGTGGAGTTAAAGCACATGCGGTTCGTATTCAACTGCCCCTTCTCCATTCACGAGTTTCGCTCTCGATCAGTGCCGTTGTTGACTTGAACCCACTGATTCGCTGGGTTTGCAGTGTTTCCTGACAACGGCCAAGGGCAGCGCTCAAGGAGCGGAAGGCTCTACAAGCAGCATTCCAAGAGAGGAGTGCCGGAAATTAGTGGCCCGAAAGTCACTGGAAACGATGTGGCTCGAGATTGCGTCAAACAGTTTTTGCCCACCAAGTTCAGAGTCAACCCCGGTATACCCCGGTCAAACTCAGCCAGACCACATGAAGACCATATGATGAAGCCGCTTCCAAGCTAGAGCTGGCAGCCTAACAATTTTCAACTGTAAAGCGCTTTGCCCATCCATTCTCAAGCATGCAATGCACAAGCTCAGGAGCCCGAAAGTGCCGAGCCCGGGGTCTTAGAAGCCAAGGGCTATCATGCCAAAGCCTGCGTGACAACAGACTATTGGAAAGCTGCTGAAGTTTTATATAAATGTCTTTAGGTAGGATTCTTTAGGATTGTTCAGTTCTTCGGTTTTTATGAGGGCTGCAGCTTCTTCGAATAGATAGACAGAAAGAGAGATAGATGAGATAGATGTACGGGCACATGAATATAGACAATATACACTGGGTACAGTACTATAATACATGGATTATACGTTTCGCAAACTTCCTGTGAATGTGAGTTGAGTCGGTTTGCTTGCTTGCATGTTCTTGGCAGTCTTGCATCATGCATTTTGTTTGATTCCGAATAATTAATTAGTGAACTAGAGAAGTGCAACGCAATACAAAGAGGTTGGCCATACATTCGTATTTCTTGTCCCTGAACACTTTCTGTACCTGAGGTGGCTACAAGGAAGAATTGCCAGTACCAAGTTGCTCCGTCAGCAAGAGTGATAATCTCAGTGACCAAAGCGTGATGCATTCGTCGCTCAGCGATCATCAGCTGCAAATACAAGGGAATACAAAGTGTTACATACGGGCTTGGCATACAGGACTCTTTCGGCAAAGGTCAGTTGTGGCACATGCCGAGCCACTGACTTCTGACCTGGGTCGGGTCAGTCATAGTTTGGGCTTCCGAGCACCTCGAAGCCAAGGTTTGCAAGTTTCTTTGGGTCACTTTTTGGAGCTCGGCCTCAATTCCACTGATGATATTCAGGCAAGTTGCAGCAAGCTGGTGCTCAGAAATGAGCCAGTCCATCCAATTCCACCAAGGACAGAAAACATGGTATCAATATGTATACCAAGCAGATAATTTTCACTTGAGCGGCCTGCTTATGGGAAGGGTACAGCTTCCGGGCAGGGTATGCCATGGCCCCTGGGCTTCTCTATGCTGCCATCTCAAGGCGGAGACTGAAAACCTACTGGAGCTGCTCATTTCTGTGGTGCCCTGGTTGCAAGATATTGCAAGCAGCGGAGCTGGTCACTATGGCACTATGGGTCACGACATCTTCCTCAAGGATAGCTTCAGGAGACATGCCGGTGCAGCAGTACGTATGTCCACACTGTATTGGCTGCGCCTGGGGGCTCTAACATCCCTTGCCGCATGCCAACCCAGCACACCAAACCAGGCTGGTCTGAAAGATTTCTTCCAGCTTCCACCACCTACGGATGCTAGAGCCTTAGAAGCCTTAGAATGTTTGAGATACTTTGATGCTCACACAATGAGATGTCACATGATGTAGATGGCGCCCTGCACTTCCACCCCTGATACATTCTGATCTCTTCCTGTCCTTGAGGTCTTCCAGCTAAATGATCGGCAAGTAGATTTGGCCAGCCGGTCTTCCCAGTGTGGTCTGTTGTGCAGCTACTTTGTTTGCACAGGTGGCTGGTGCACTCCAGCATACTCCAGCATAATGGAGCTATTTGTGGGGCTATCTGGGAATTCCATGGAATTCCATGGAATTCCTCAGATTGTTTCTTCGTGATGGGGTTCTGGGCTCGCTTGGCAGCACAATACCTAAAAAAAATCCGGATCCTTCTGGCTGGTTCCAGGCATTTATCCCAACTTCAAGGAGTTCGCTGACGTTGCATCACCCCCAATAGGCTGGGTTGGGCTGGACTGGGAATGCTCGAAGACCAATCCCTACATTTCTGTTGCAAGCAAATTGTGCAGTTCGGCCATGAAATAGGCTATTTGGCTTTTGCTTGAGTGCTTTCGTGGATCTTCGGCTTCGAAAATAAAGTTTCAGGGTCGCTGCATGCCAAAAATGACGCCAACCAGGTCCGATCCCTGGATTGCTGAAGGACCTGTTTCAATTTAAGAAAAGCTGGACATTGCAAGTTGTTATGGCTTACTTGATGCGAAGCTCTTGGTGGCACGACGCACATGTGTTCACTCTCTATGCTTGGGATTGATTTCATCCCTTTCCCCCAATATTAAACACCGGGCCCCCAACAACTACGATTTTGTAGTAGTATATAAGATGTAGCAAGGGATTTAGACGTATTTGGGGCCATTTAGCGAGTGTTTAATTTTGGGGGTTGGGGTTAGGCCAAGTGTCCTGACGGCGAGGATTGCGTTCGTGACTTTCAGAAGCTCTTAGACACCTGGGCCAAGCTTGTTGCAGAGGCAAGTGTCATGGCGCTTCGATGCCAAGATTGACAATGATTGACGTGCATCCTCCTGATCCAAGAATAAGAAGCCAAGCCTGAAGGGATGGGGTCAGTCGGGCCCTTCCCTTTGAATTCCTTTAGCTGTTAGCTGCATTTAGCTGCCATATACATCTATGCGTGACTATGCGCCGCAGAACCTGCGACGTCATTCGATGCCCTATTGATACAAATGAAAATGTTCGGTTAAGACATTGGTTTCAGGGCTGAAACTTCCACGCTGAAAGGCGATGCCAAGAGGCCTTCTTCAGGACCGCTGGGAGCAGCTGGTGCGGTCAGGCAACATTCCAATCATTGCGTTTACTTGTAAATATGCTACGTCTCTAGATATATAATGATATATATATATATAATTAAATATATATATGTGCGTGTGTAATTTTACATGAAATTGTATCGCATCCTTCTAGCTTTTGAATATATGTTTACAAACGTAAGGATAATATGGCCATCCAACACTGCAATGGAACTGGCGGAGAGTTTGAACATCAGTTCGAAAGTCATTTGGTGATCCATGTTTCATGGCTTCAGGATCCTCCTTTCAGCTTTCATGGTCATGGGTGCTGTTAAACTTGCAGGGTGAAATCACCCGTGACCAGGGTTGAAATTTGTCCCTGTCCGATTTGTTTGGGTGGTTTCAGATCCCAAGTTTGAGCTGTTCCTTGCAAGCACCTCTGTAAATGCGTGTTGGATGTTTTGGCATGTTTTGGGGCCCCAGCCATTGACACGACCGTTGTCTCTCCAAAAAGATCTAGCTTAAAGATGCTTAAAGGCTTAGAGGAACTCTCACTCCTGCATCTTACATTGAACTCCGAGCTCCAGATAGCACCTGGATGGCGCATGTTGGAATTCCAAAGAGATTTTCAGCCTCCTATTGTGGCAACCGGTTGCACTCTAGCACCCCAATCATGCCCCCATCTTCCCTCAGCCTGCGCTCATGTGATCATGGCGAGGCCATTCTTTCAGGTTCAAGCGACCTGGTTGCCGCTTGCTTGTATGCCACCTGGCTGAACCCGAAAAGCATTGGAAGCGGCTGGAAGCGCATTCAAAGGTTGCCCACATGCTCAGATCTTGACAGCCTCAATTTGATCCATATCAATCCATATCATACATATTTATCATTATTTATCACGATTTTGCTCAAGGTCTTTTTGCGGTACCAAGAGATTACATGAATTGACCTGATATGACTTTGCTTCTAAGAAGTTGGACTGCGGCAATGCTTGAGGTTTGTGTGGACAAGCCTGCGGTCTTTGCGCAAGTCAGAGACGAGCGAACTGGCGCTGGAGCTGTCCATGTCGCTGCAGCCGAGGGGCATACCACCATCATCAAGGTTGGGTGGACAAAGATGCATAGAAAATAATTAGTAGAGCTGAAGATGCTGAAAGCATTTGAAAGCACCCAACTTGCCTAATAGCCCTCCTCATTTGCTTATCATAATCTTATCATAGTGCCACTTGGTTTATTCGGGAATTCTGATTAAAGATTCGCCCAGGATGACAAGATCCATCAAGATACAGATTTTCTTGGTGAAATGCCGAAGTCTTGGCCAAGATTGGCCAAGTCTTTGCTGAAGTTTTCTGAAAGCTGCCTTCTTGATCCTTCTTGTAGGTCTTGGTGGAGAACGGTGCTGATGTGCACGAGGTCAGCCTCAATGGGTTCTGAACCCAGCGGAAGAGACGACAGAGACACTCAAACAGCCACCGGCCACAACATTGGTGAGGCTTGAGCCAACATGAGCCCATCTGTCACCAACCTGTCAATGTCTGTCAACCACTGCTAGACTCGTTTCTAATTTTTCTCTGGAGATGGTTTGGCCGCTTGGCCCAGGCTCTTTCTAATCAGCTGCATTCAGCTACAGTGCCTTGTTACATCTTGCTACCCTTGAGGCAATCAGCCTTGGATGTTGCCATAGTGCGACTCTCAGAGAGCCATGGGAAAAGTATGGAAAAATGGGAAGCTTGAAGTGACCGAAGTTACCGAAGTGACCGTGATCGAAACTGGAACATTGTCAATGTTCCTTAATGATCCTTAATGTGCTTTACATGTCCTTACCTTTTTCTTGGCTTCGAATTTCAAATCAGTTTGGATTGGGCGTCGGCTATTGCTTGATGTGCGCGGATGACTCGTTTGCAATGTGCGCAGATGACCCGCTTTCAATGTGCGCAGATGACCCGATTACCATTGCTTGAAGGTTTGCTGATCAGGTGCAGTATTTCGCGCGATTACTGCGGGTCTAAAAATTGAAGCGGCGAATAGGCATACGCAAGTACATGCATAGATTGATATACACGTGTGCGTGCGCGCGTAGATATCAATACAAGGGAGTCGATCCAAAGGTCAATGTAGGGATTTTTGATGATTTTTGGTGTTAAAACATGAAAACCCGCGAATGTTTTTCTGAGTTCCCGCATACTATGTGTATTTCATATACCTTTGTATCTCTACGAAAAGATCCATATAACTACATATACAATTAATGGGATGTGGTGGAATGGAATGGAATAGTATGGTGTAGTTTGGCGTGGTATGCACATATATACTTATACAGAGTGTAGACAGTAGGTAGATAGATAGGTAGATAGGTAGGTAGGTAGATGGATAGATGACCCGTTTGTAGGAAACACTTCAGAAGCAAGCTATCGATGTGGATTTACAGGCGCAAAGGGCCAAGCCACTGAAGCAACGCTTGGAACAAAGTTGGGCCACTAAACATTCAGGGACTCAGGGCTGCTCAAATAGCATTTCCCCCCTTGGTGTTGAAAATGTTTGCACATGTCTAGGGCCCAAGGGCAACAATGTGCACAACGTGAAAGTTATGTGTTTTGTGCTTTTTTGTGCTCCTGGAGTATTGGGCAATCCGGTGGCAGTTGGCGGGCCGATTGCAAGAGACGGTGGACTTGCTGCACAATGAGTACAAAGTGATCAGCTACGATTACGAGACTTGATTGAATTTATATATTTGAACGTGATGTTTGCTGCCTCTTCAAACCAGCCAGAATGAGCCATTGAACCCTTCTGGTGGGTTCAAGCAATAGTAGACCGGACTGTGGTGGAATGACGTGAAAAATGAGACGGCGGGATGGTATAGCATGACCAGCTCTCCCGAGTTTGAACAAGTTGGAGTTAGATTTTGATTTAGATGCTCTTGTCCAAGCACTTCAAATAAGACAGCTTGTGTCCCTGTAGTTGCTGGTTTGCAGCCAGCTGGCTGCACTCTTTTGTTCAGTGGGCCTATGTGGGCCTCAAGCCCCAGAACCCGGACACATCATCCAGAATTCATGGGTGAACGGGCAATAAGGTGAAATATAAAAAGCGCGGTGCCTGGTTCAAGCGACCAGAGACCATGCTGAAGTGGCTCCGGATCAAGCAACTGCAAGGCACTCAATAAGCTTATTTGAAAGATTTGACAGGATTGTGGGTTATAGGATGTTATAGGATGTTATAGGCATGGCAGGTGCCACCAGCAATCTCAGAGAGAGAGAGAGAGATAGGCGGCATGTGGCAATTTAGGTCCCTGAGGCCCTGAGTCATTGACACTGCCGCGCATCTCCGAGGCTGGAACATCACTTCGAGAATCTGAAAAAGGCTTTCTTGGAGACCTGGCTGATTAATGAAGGCAGCCGGCAAGACCTAGCATCTTCATGCAAAGCCACATGCTGCGGGACCTGCCTACATCCCGTAGGTTCGATATGGTTCGATTGGGGCGAATGAAGTACGATGCCCTCTGCTTCACATGATTTCACATGCATCTGTTTGCATTTGTTTGCATCTGCTTCTATCTTTTGAATTTGTTTGCTTCTCGATAAGCTACTAGGCCTAGGCCACGGATTTCTTTCCAACCTTACATTTCCTGCCCGGGGTATGCCCAAGGAGATCGACACCAACCATTCGGGTGGAATTGTATCCCGGCTCAAAAGTTGTTTATGTTTTCTGACTTGGAGCCCAAGCCTACTAGAAGACCAGATGGTACTGAATTGGTGTGTGGAATATCTTGGATACCTGCAGATTGGAAGCATTTTCAGGGCCTTTGCATCGAGCTAGACTCTTGAAGGCTCAGGACTGGCCAGGACGATTGAAAGAGCATCACAGGAGAACAACACTATACTATACGGATAGTTTGCTATATCTACATCTATATCAATGTCAATGTATATATAATATATATATATATGCCACAAATGTTTACAGTTGACAACATAGCGAAACGTTTGTGAGGCTTTCTCAAATGCTTTGCCTCCAACGAAACAGCCCAGGTGAAATACGAGTGGGAAGCAATGTTTGGAGCAGAAGGTCAGGTCAAAGACTCTCGATGGAATCAGAGCATGAGGTTGTGTTGCGTTCTACTTCCTCGTGAATGTGTTGTATTTGAATGTGATGCACATATACTTGTCTGAGTGTTGCAATTGACAAAAAATACATAAAAATACATAAAAATACAACATTCAACATATGTTCTCTAAATGGACCTGGGTGAAGGATTCAGAAACTCGAAATCAATTCATGCTGAACTCGACTTCCGGGTAAGGATGCTTTAGCGGCTGCAGATTTGGAGTCCAACGATGTCTTTGGAATGTGTGGGCCCCAGCTATGGTTGTTTGGCACAGCGATGTCCCTGGATGAGTCAAGATTCTTGGTTAATGAGAAGGGGCCAAAATGGTGCGCGCCACATGAAGTCAAGTGGACCATCACGTGACTGCGCCGCTAGTTGCTCTAGCGCTTTTTGCACAATGGGTCAGGTTTGCACTAGTGTTGCAAGGGCGAAGCGAAAAGCAGATGCGACGTGAAACAATAAACATGTCATTGAAATTCATTGAGGCCGCGAGTTGTTGTGTGCGTGTGATTTGTTTTGATAAGTGATTGGAGCGACAGAGCCGATCACAGACAGCGCGTTTTTGGCACCATAAGGCTTGATGGCTTGGACATGGAGGGCAAGGACAGGCATTCAAGCCTTCCAATACACCACTGCAGGATTTCAAGACAGTCCTTGCAAGTATCCCGTACCTTCCGAGCTGTTCAAGTTTTCACTGCCCACTCTGTTGCGCCATTGCATCAGGACATGGTGATTACAAAATCTGCCTTCGAACTGCTTGATTTGCTTGACTCTGGGAATTAAAGTTGAGAATTTTTGGAAGCCATGGATCCACTTGGCTTAAATGGAAGTGCAAAGTGATTGGGGTGATTTGAGTAGAGGAAATGTGGAAGCACACCCATTGCATACTGTTGCAATATGCGGCCGCAGCGATTCATACCTTCTTCTCAGGATTGGCACTTGACCTCAGACATTTGGCAGGATATCTTGCTCAAGCCGCTGTTCGCAGGGGAGCCCAGCCAGTAGATGCTCCGCAGTGCCAAACACCAAGCCTTGCGGCGGCACAGTTGCAGATGAATGGACAAAGTGCAAGCATGTGCAAGCTAACCATTCAACAAAACCAAGACGTTCAACATGTTCAACATGTGCCTGGTAGAAATGCTGGCAGGTGAGATCCCGGCGGGGTGCTGTTCGACACCAATTGCCTCCACCCCCGAAATTGGAAGAATTGGTAGCTCATAAATTGCAATAAGCACTGAAAAATATCGCGCAAACAATAATTGATAATGAAAACTTCATTTGAAAACCATTGCTTACAATAAATCGGTTTTGGGGGCTCAAAGATGATCAGGAAGGCAATTTATGTACCCTCTGAGAGGTCTAAAGAATTCAAGCAACCCCACCGCTCATCTTTTGGAGGGAAGGGTAAGTGGATCTACGTGATAATACATATTCAATTTGTTAGGCACCTTAAAGACTTCATTAAAGTGCTACTTGTTGGGGAAGTGTAAAGATATGTTGCTCTTTACTGAAACCACCCTTGCCAGAAACGGTGCATTGATCATCCCACAATAATTGGCAAAAATCAAAAGTTGCATCAGAAGGTTTAGCGGTGCAATAGGGAGACTTGTTCGTCTTCCAAATAATTGTCAGACCCCACCCCCATACTTTGAGATACTTTGCGAGTTGATTTATCAAATTAAGCCAGCATAGACCCCAGATAGCACAGAAAATTCAGTTGCGCATTCTTTGGAAGCGATAAAAGCTTGCAATTTGTTTGTCATTGTTTAGAAGTCACGCCTCTGTGAGCTACGCACAAATCCGATACAAGTGGAACTATTCAACATCTACATCAAATGCAATTTGCAGGCCACCCTGTGTTCTATCTAGCTATCTATCTGTCTATTTGTCTAGCTATGTTTATTTGTCTATTTGTGTGTCTATCTATCTAGCTATCTGTCTATCTATCTATCTATCTATCTATCTATGTATTTATCTTTCCAATCTATTTATCTATCTATCCATCCATACATTTTTTATTTGATTATCTAAGTTTCTGTCTATCTATTTGTACTGTATATTTATTTATCTATGTATCTGATAGTATCTATTTAATATCTATCTATCTGACTATATGTCTATTTATTTATTTATTTAACTATCTATCTATGTATCAATATCTGTTTGTCTATCTATTTATCTATCTATTTATCTATCTATTTATCTACCTATCTAATCCTATCTAGTTATCTGATGATCTATCTTTCTATCTATTTATTTCTCTATAAATATGTGTATTTGTGTATCTATTTGTCTGACTATCTCGCCAATCGACTATCTGACTATCTATCTAGTGCTAGCTATCTATCTATCTAAAACGAAGCAATTCTGCGAAATTTCCTGAAAAAATGGATGTGCACAGCACCAAGACAAAACAATTCTGCGAGATTTCCTCAAAATTCGCAGCTCCCCAAAAATTTACAATTCCAAAACGAAAAAATTAACTTAAGGGATACTTGAACGTATTACAAATAAATTCGAAGAATTCTATATTTTTTTTCGGTATATAAAATTTCAAATTTTCGAATGGACCGAATAATATATATATATATTTAAATATGTAATTTTTATCGTTTTGATATAAATAGTTTAATTTCAAAATATATATAATATTATAATATCATATTATTTTTAAATATTAAAAATATTGAAAATTATTGAATATATATAATAATTTAATTTAAATATATATATATAAATTATATTATATATGTATATATATTAAATATATATAATTAATATTTATATATTTAATTCATAAATATAATTTATTATAGTTATTTATTAAATTATAAATTTTATATATTTTGTTATATTTATATATAAATTATATAAAATAATTATATATTATTTAAATTTATATTATTTTATAATATTATATTTATAAATTATTATGTAAAATATATTTTATAAAATAAATATTTAATAATATATATATTTGAATTATATTTTTTTTAATATAATGAAAAATTTAATATTTGATAATTTACCGAAAAAATATATATATAATAAATTTTATTTAATATTGAAATATATTTTGGTTGAACAAATTTATATAAAATATTAAATTTATGGATTTGATTTATTATATTATGTAATGTTTGAAAAATAATATATTATATATTGATTTTGAAAAATAATATATTATATATTGATTTTGAAAAAAAAAATATATATAAAATTTAATTTATGAATTTAATTTATAGAAATTTATTTTAAAATATTTATATGAAATATTGAAATATATTTCGATTATATTGATTTATTCAAATATATTAATTTATTAATTTGATATTATTTGTTTTTTTAAAATTTTAATATATTTTTTTATTATATAAATTTATAAAAAATGCGGTTTACACTTTTAATTTTATATATATATATATTTTATAATTATAATTTTATATTTATTTTATTATTATAAATATATTTATATTTATGGATAAAATTTAAATTATATTAATATAATTCCATTATAATAATTAAAATAATATAAAATCAAATTTAAAAAATATTTAAATAACCTTACCAAACAACTATATCGATAGAATGGTTATCTTACTTTTTATTGATGTAGCAAGTTAGCATTTTCATTAATATAACAAGTTACTATGAAATATGTAAAAAAAAAATGTAATTTTTTGAGGAAGAATAATAAATTAAAATAATTTATAAATTATTTATTTCTTTATAAATATTCTATATTTATCTTGCATATACAATGATATTTTTCCAGGTTTCAATATAATAAAATATTTTTATTTAAAATATTAATTAATTATAAGAATTTGTAAATTCTAGGGATATTTCCATTTCCCCCTTACTTCTGAAAAGGTATTTTTACCTCCATATTCCATAATAATTTGTTATATTATTATAAATATAATATCAGTTTTTTTTTTTTAGTCTAAGCCACCTTTGCTGAACGCACGCGGCCGTTGGCCCTAGGTCCTACTGTGTGAACAAGGTTCAAAACGAAACGGAAGAATCTATGGATAAGAGGAAAACTAAAAGGAAATTACCGCTGTACAATTATAGCTCTCACTTCAGGCTACGCTTTTATTATCCAGAATCAGTAACAGATCATCAAACTATCAAGTAGTATTGCAAGAAGGTTTGAAATGTAGAATTGTCACTTCACATGGAGAGGTTCACAAAGAGATGTTCAAATTGAGTGGTG
>Ga0126342_10003015_pt1 | contig 27290 bp, 14 predicted proteins | sample Cyp1metagenome_FD_92528 | JGI IMG/M metagenome (GOLD analysis project Ga0126342, IMG submission 92528) | Coral microbial communities from Lord Howe Island, Old Settlement Bay, Australia - Cyphastrea 1 metagenome | ecosystem: Host-associated > Invertebrates > Cnidaria > Coral ... | reverse complement strand
ATCTTTGGAACCATTGGTCATTTCAAGCAGTCTTGGCACTTATAGACTTGAAATTGGTTGATGCGCAGCTGTTGTTGCTGAGGCTGTGGAGTGTATGTGGGGTTTGGCGGGTTTCCCCTTATACTGTATATGTTAACATATATCCCAAGATTCCCAAGATCAACATGACAATTATGTAAATTTATATAAATAAATACCATGGGTTTTGGATGGTCTTTAGGTAACGGCCGGCTGTTAGTGTAACGGCCAAGTTTAACCTGGCCTTTGGAAGGCCTGGGATATCTAGAATATAAATATATTATATACATGAGTAACACGTGCTTTTCTAGTTTCACTTCAAATTTTGACTTGGCACAGGGTATTCAGGGTACCATTCCTGCCGGATCTGATGAATCTGACGCCGAGGAGAAAGTCCGGGAGATCCTACAGGAAGAGTCGAACTGCCAACCAGTTCGTTGCCCTGTCGCTTGGCAAATGGATATATTCAATATTCAACAGCACATCAATAGTATAGTAATAGTACATACATAAATATACATATATAATCAGTAATAATAGTACGTACATCATCAATAATAATAGTATGGTAATAGTATAGTAATAGTACATACATAATCACATGTATATAACATAAAATTAGCAATAGTGAATCCACTGTATGGGGATGGGATATGAAATCAGAATCAACAGTGACAACTGGGGATATTTTTTTAAATAGTGATCAATAATCCTGAGGATTCAAGCCATAATGATTGTGATCAAAGGGTGTGAATTGTATAAGGTTATTTTCTTACAACAAAGTTGTTTTTTTTCAGGTTGGTGAAATAGCTTGATTCAATAAGACGATATGGCAGATGGAGATATAGTCAAGAACCAAAGGAATGTGTGTGATTCTAATGTGAAATTCATATTTTGCCAGTGGTAGGGTTGATGGGACGTGAAACATTGAAGAATATGTGACCAAGAACGGGGTACATCGTTTGCACATAGCAGGAATCAGTCAGTTTGGACCAAACTTGAGGACCCAACAGCAGAAGTGCAGCAGTAGATGTTGATGATGATGATGATGATGATGACAATGATGGTGTCGACGATGGTGATTGATGACTTACTAGTTATTGTTTTCAATGATTTTGTGTTAATACATGTTATATACACATTACTACTGTACATATTACTGCTATTACATAATTACGATTATGTATTACCATTAGGCCATTGTCATTCTTACTTTTCTATTATCACATGATGCCAATTACTAATACGTACCATTAAGATCACGCAATGTCATGACACTTATTATGATTACTTTTACTCATATACTATACCCTCTGGTAAATAAACATAGACCCTGAAAATCACCATTTTTTAATGGAAACTAGTCTTCCAACCCCTATTTGCCAGGGTCTATGTTAATTTACCAGAGGGTACTATTAGCTACTACTATTGCTGCTACCACTAGCACGAAAATCAGGGGGACAGCCACGGCCAATTTGGGCTTCCAGGTCACCGTTTGCGGAGACATCCACGGCCAATTCTTGGACCTCAAGGCGGGATGGGGGGTTCGAGGGATGGGGATGAGGCCCTAAGGTTACGGCCCCAAGGTTATGGGATATAGATATATTGGGATATATATATATACACAGTTTTTTTGGGATATAGACATTTTTTTCCTCCGGCCTTTGAGTCACGCTCGTGCCTTCATGCAGCTGGCCACGTCTACCGTTGCGGTTGGTAGTCAGGGAGTATCTCACCGCACTCCGTGCAAGCTGATACTCGGGCCAATTCTATTCCATAGGAATCAGCACCAGCAGGGCCGGCCGCCATAGTCCATTTTGTCATGGACTCAAAAATGGCCTGTGCAAAGGCACGGTTAAGCTGGGCAGGGTATTCCTTAGCTTTGGATGTACGATACGTGCCATCGGCACTGCGGCCAATCAAATGAGTCGTTGGCCTCTGTGCAAGAGGATCACTACACATCGCAAGAGCACGAGGCAGATTCGCATTAGAGTACAAAAATGTGGTGGGTTTGACTCCACAACTGCCGAATTTCCACTGCTCTACACTCACTCGCCGGAAGGGGCCAGTAGGCCAGCGCTGCAACATGCAAATGAGCCCAAGGCGCCAAATGCTCGAGATCTCGTCCTGGAACGGCATGGCAGGGTGCTCCAGAAATGTTGCACCACCGCTAAATGTCACCAGACATGCCAAGAGCAGCCCCTTGAGAAGCAAAATGTTCCCAGTGTAGATTTGGTCTAACTCCCGGAGCGAGAGCATGGCCAACCCCCAGAGATCCTCTGTCGATCGAAGCGGCCTGGGGCCACGTACAGCGCGTCCATCAGAGTCAACTTGCTGTTGGTGTCGCGCTGCCGTCCAAGTCTCTCACGGAGGGCCTTGGAGAAGGCCAAGGATGCGCCCCTCACGGGCAAGCCCAACAAGGAAGCGCCATAGCTTCTCGTCGTGCACGTTGAAGATTGGGTCAACCGCAGTGTCAACTGACAGAATGCGAATGTCCAGATGTGAAAATCGCGGTAAGAGCTCCTCGGTGGCTTCGTGGAAGTCCATGGGGCGTCTTCTGCCAGAATACAGATGCACGATATAGTAAGGCCCCTGTGCCGCTGGTGATCTTGGTCGCGGAGCTGTCAAAATCTTCCATTGTCGGCGGAGCAACTCACGTTCTCCCATGAGCCCATAAGGCATATCAATCTCATGGAACCGACATCGAGGCATCTGCATCTGCGGCGGTTGGCGAGGTGGAAAATCTGGTTCATCATGAGGAAGGTGTATCCAGAGGTTTGTTAGCTTCTTCATCTCACAACGTCTCTGCCATGCCGGGATGTCTTCCAACATCTGCATGTAGGCTTCCTCAAGAATCTCAATGAGATCAGGATCAAGATCGGTCGGCCATTCCTCATAGAAACGAGTTTTAATCCAATGAACAAAGATGCGCCCGCCCAAGAGGTCCGGGATTCCAAGCTTGAAGATCTCTCCGAACATGATGTTTTGGAATTCAACATGCGTAGGTTCATTGCAAATGCACCATTGCTTCAAGCCCTGTGTGAACGAATCACATGCTCTCAGCACCAGTTGTGGATCACGTTCAGGATACCACCAAGCGTACTCATCTTGTCCTGCAGCACGGAGTGCAGTAATGCGCTGCCGCAGTTGGGTCCGCTGGCGCTGGACACTTGTAGGTCGAAGCGGTCCGTGATGGCGACGTACTGCAGGTAGTCTTGGAACATGTTGAAGGTGCTTGGGCAACTTGATGGTGCACGGTTCACCAGGTTCACGAGCTCCATAGATGCGGTCCCAACATCCATTTCGGCGATATTTCAGGTGTTGTTGGACGCGCCATGTGGTATGGTGGTCTTTCAAACAACCTGGGCAAATCGTCGATTGAACAAAAGGGCGTTCATCGGATGTGGTACCATGAACTTGGTAGGCATGGGAGCCTCGAGCATGAGCAGAGGGAAATTCCATGTCACACTGGCCACATCGAAATCGTGTAGGAATTTCACTTGGTGCAGAAGAGTCATCTCGCCAAATGTGAAAACCTGCTGTTGTAAGCTCGTCCGTGATAAGGTCGTGATAGTGTTCAACGTCACGAGCAATGCGATCCTGAAGAACATGTTTCTTGCAGGCACGTTTGACGAGGCTTTTCCAGTGGTTGCACTGTGTCAGCATCTTCCAAGCTTCATCCCATTCATGTGGCTCAGCAGGTATGTTGAAGGGGAGCTCTACCAGTGTTGCCATCCATCGTAGGTCTGTTGTAACTTCACACAACCATCCTCGCCCTTGTTGAAATTCGGCAAGGAGAAGTTGCCTGTGGAAATGTGCTGCATGTCGTCCAAGATGTTGAAGGTATACAAGCCGATGTCGAGCCCAAACGATGCGAAAAGACGGGATCTCCAGGTGGTGTCGGAGATCAACGTCTGTCATGTGCATGTCAGTCCAGAAGCCAATGTTCGCCATCTGGCGATGGTGCTTGATGATCAGAGCCTCAAGTTGTTGCAGTTGGGACTTGGACACATCCATCCAGACAGAACACGCATACATCAGTCTCGAAACAATCAGGCTGTCATAAAGTTGCATCCTTCCTTTGAGAGGTATATACCGATTGTGAAAGATGGCTCGCTTGAGCTCCTGGTAGGCTTGCCTTGCCATGGCCGTCCGAGTTTGGATTTCAAGTTCACCATCAGTATTCATCGTAAAACGAGCACCAAGATGCTTGTAGGTTGCCACAACTTTGAGGGAAAGGATATGCGTATCCGTTGCAGTGACAATGCATGGCATGCAGTCAGCATCAAAAAGAGCTGTTCTACACTCATTTGCGCCTTTGCCACGATACATCACTACGGCTTCGGATTTGCCTGACTCAAAGTTCATAGTCATGCCATAGTCCCGGAAAGTTGTGTGTAGCAGCGCAACAGTGTCTTGGATCAGCGAAATCATTTGGCCAGGATGCTCAGTCGCCAATGGGATTGCTAAGTCGTCAACCCACGAAATGGGTGGCACCTGAGTGCCAAGAAGTGCACAGCCACGCTCATAATCAGGGAGCTGTTGCAATCCTTCCCCAATCTGGTGCATGATGCGCGACATCAGCAAGTTGAATCCCAAATCAGCCAAAGGAGATCCTGGTCTCGTGCCCCTATCTGTTGTGACAACTTGATCTTTGTCTGGGTCTAACTGGAACCAAGTAGACCGATGAATGTCGTGGAGGAAAACCCGCAAGGCATCTGGTATGTCAGTGGGCCTCTCATCACATGCTGCCTGAAGGTCAGCTGCTAGCTTTTCAATGTTGAACTCATTGCCATCGAAGATGCGGAGAAGCTCTTGTTGCTGGAGGGGGTCTTTGATGGAGAACACATACTCCCGCAACATGTGATGGAATGCCGCCTTGAGGTCGACAAATATGACTGCAGTTGTCAAGTGAAGGTGTCTACCTTGGCGCCCATGGAGCTTCAGCAACTGTATCGCTGCCGTTGTCTGCTGCGAGGGAAGTCCTCCTATTTGACCCGGTGCACGTCGTTGCACCAGTGTTGGAAGGAGACGCTTTCTGGCCCAGGAGTGCAGGATCTTGCCGTAGACCTCTGCCAGCAAAATGCCCCTATAGGCACTCGCATCCTGCTTCGACTGCTTCTGCTTCCAAATAGCGCATAGCTGTCCTCCTTTGTACCGCTGGGGTTCAAATCCCCAAATGAAGGATTTGAGGATAATGTTGTGAAGGTACGGGGCAATTGCCTTCGCAGCATATCTACACACTTCCGGTGGGATCGCATCAAGGCCTGAGGCACGATTTGGACGTTGCCGTAAACAGATGTCTTCGATCTCAACCAAGGTAGGGAGGTCCTCAAGCGCAATCTGTCGACACCGAGGGCCTGTGGCAAGGTCCTGGTTGTTGCGGTGGATGCAGCTTTGAAGACTGCTATCATGGTCAGTCACAGTTCCAGCTTCAAGCTCAGCAAAATGTTGTAGAAGCTCTCCATCGATGTCTGGTTTCGCATGAATTTGCTTCATTTTGTTGCGAGGAAGAACTGCTTTGATCTGCTTCCACACTGCGGTGAGGCCTTCATGTGTGTAGGCATGCCCACATTGTTCGACAAGGTGGAGGTAGTATTTCGTATCTGCCTGTCTGATAGCAGCAGAAGCTTGCTTTGCTGCTAACTTCATGTTGGCAGTGGTCATGGCAATTGCATGGTCAATCATTTTCATCCAAACTGTGTGATCATGGAGAGCTTCGTCGTTGGTTCCCAATGTTTGTGTTCTCCAGACTCGAAGAATCACTTGCAAAATGGTCTTGGTCTTTGTCTTCCGCAGGGCTTTGAACTGTCGGAAGTGCATCTTCTTTGCCTCAACAATATCCCATGTGGCCGCATCAATATGAGACTTCCGCCGCCATCTCGTGGTAGTGGGTGTAATTTGATGCAGGGCATGTTGTGTGCAAAGCGCCAAGTGGTCTGCTGAAAGATGCGGATCAACGTTCCATGCAGGGTTGCTCAAAAGCTGATACAAGGCTTCAGAGGATGCAGGGTCTCGTAGCTGTTCAGCAATGGCATACCTGCTTGGTTTCTTGTACCAAGATTGCCGTGGTTTCGGTGACGCTGGAATCGTCTTGTCAAATTGACAATGGCATAAGGTGGCATAGTGGTCAATTCTGATTCCACCAAGATCAATGGTGTCATCAACCCAGCTTGTGATCTGGTTGTACTCAATGGCAGTCGGGAGAGCCACGTAGTCAATGCGAGTCTCAGACTGCCCATCTGGAGAAATATGTGTCGCATCGCGGTCTCCAGTGTGATATCGATCAAAAGTGCTGGGGAGCCACAGCCGGTGTTCAAGCAGCCAATCATGAAATGCCGTGCCTGGCGCATTCTCAGTGGATGGGTGACGCGATCCAACAGCACTGGTAGGATGGGCTCCAAGATGGCCATTGGTGTCCCCGAGGAAGAAGATTGGCATCACATGGACATATTGACGTACTTTCTTCGAGATTTGATCCCAGAATTGGATCACTTCATGAGCAGGTCGTCCAGCATGCGGAGCCCGTCCAGTGACAAAGAGGCATCGCCAATGGTTCATGTCAACTTTGACTATCAAGATCGAGGGAGTGGCATGTACAATCCGAACATTCTTCATCAGGATGCAAGGGCCATCAAGGTAGAGGGGCTTGGTCTTCGTCAACCACATTTGTATGCCATCTTGTCCTCTTGCATCACAGGGGTGTCCAATGATGTGGAAATGATGATTGTTTGGATTGATGATGCGTTTGTGTCTCGTTTCTTGTAGACCAATGACATGACATCCAGCTTCCGCAAACTGTTCCATCAAGAGTTCTTGTCTGGTTGGAGTAATCTTACCATAGGCATCTTCAGTGGCCAGCGTAAGGACGTTTGCAGTTGCAATCACGAAGTCAAAGGAGATGTCAATGGAGGTCTCTTTGTGCTCCTGGTTCACGACTTCAGGACATGTTTCAGGTCGTGCTGTAACTGCAGGTGTACAATACGCGGTCATCAAGGTACCCTCAAGGGCTGGTGCATCATGAGGTTGATGTTGCAAATGCTCATAGTACCAAACCCAGGGCAAGGTGGTTTGAAAACGTCCTTCAGTGATCCAAGGCATCCAACCATCGCAATTGCCAACAGATCCGGGGTTTCGGGCTGCATATTTGGCAAGTTGGTCAACCAGCTCATTTCTCGGGTGTTGAGTGTGGGCTTTGACATGATTCCAATGGAGTCTCAATTGAGTATGACGGTACTCCAAAATGTGAGCAAGTGAGCGTAGGACATTTTTCCAGTCTCGATGTTCAACTGTGCGCCATGTGCCTGCTGTCTGATATCCAGTGTTCATGGCGTCAAAGTTGAAGCTGAAATCAATGTCATTGGTCATGAAGGTGTTATAGATCCAATCACTCAGCTGTATTGCCCACAAAAGTGCCCAGGTCATGGCTGCATGTTCGCCAATAAAGGCATGTTGTGCAGGTTGCACGGATTTACTCATGCAGCCTGCCAGGGCAGAGTGAGTGTCATACTCAAGGAAACATGCAATACCAGCACCAACATGGGTTCCCGATTTCGATCCATCAACATAGAGGTGGATGGCATTGGGCTTGGTCTGAAGGATCTGCCCGAGATTGTTTAAGTGCTCAATTGTGACTTGCTGCAGGTCAATCTCATCAGGCCACGCAGGAATGAGATCGAGCGGCAAATGGGCCAATTCAATGGCAGTCCATTGCACCGCAGCAAAGTCAACACTTGTTTGTGGTGGCATTGGGATCAACTCGTCAAGACATAGTTGGGTTGGCATGGAAGCAGGCCGCTGAGTATGAGCTACCTGCTCAGCTGTTAGGCGCCTGTTCCATTGCGCTTGAAGCAACATTGCTTCGTCTTGATCTTCATCTCTGTCAGCCTGAAACGTCTCCCATTCAAAGTCTGTCTCCTCATTGTCAAACTGCCTCTGAGCAACTGAGAGTTGAGTGCCATCTCGCAGACAGCGTGCAATGGCTCTAGATGGGAGCGTTTTTCTCGGATGCGGGGGCAAGTCGATCCGGATGTAGTCAGCATGATTGACATCAAACAAAAGATGGCTAGACAGAGGAATAGTTTTCCCGTTGATCTGAACAATGCATTGATGTTTCACCTGTTTGCAATACTCTTGGAGCTTGAGCTCTTCAAGGAGGATTCGTCTGGTGAGATCTTTCCGTACAAGAGTTGCATATCGGTGTGTCATGGTCGCCTCAACTGCATGTTCATGGAAAACAATGTCAATCAGAACAATGCGTCGATGGTCACCAGGTTGTAGATCATGGACACGCTGAACAACTGCCACAAGTGTGTCTGCTGCATAAAGGTCAGCGGGTCTGTAAGGAGCCACATGGATGTACTGGATATCATGTCGGCCAAGTCCAAGGACATGACGGATTTGGCTGTAGGCATGAGGCCAACTGTCAGTACGGACTCTGGCCGCATACATGGGCGCTTGCAACTGAAAGATGTTGAAGAAGCTCGAAGGCTCATCACTTTCATATGTAGAAGCAGAATCACTTGATCCAGCACTGTCTCCCGTGGGTTCATCTCCTTGTAGTGGAATCTGTCGTGGTTGTCTTGCCATGAATGAGGTTTCATCATCGCTTTCTTGCACATGTCTTCGAGGTGACCGACTTCTGGGTCGTGGTTCATGCCGTCGAGTGTGCTGTGGGACATAATCATCATTTTCCCAAAGAAAGTCGAATGGATATTGCTCATGCTGGCTAGGAGAGTCAGGTTCAGGTCTGATATGAATCACAATGGCAGCACCGTCAACCAGTTGTGTGGCAGGTTGCGGGTGATCATGGATGGATCTCCAACCATAATAGCCATGAATGAGTCGATGTCGGACTTGATGAGGTACTTCAGCGTAATCAACACAGTCAGAAAGGTGGACTGCAGAGCGACTGAATCGTGCGATACGCTGAATTGCAACCTGAGCTCGTGCATGAAAGATCATCGTATACAAGGTTGCTCTTTCAAAATGTCGAGGGTTTTGTACCAAAATGATTTGTGCATCATGTTCTTCCCATTCAGCAGTGGGAGGTTCAGGTTCAACAAAGAAGAACCAAATCGATTCATGTGGATGTAAAAGTCCATGCCATGCAGAGGTCATCAATTGATTCCATCTTGTGAAATCTTCTGGAAGTCTCACAATGCGGGGCATTCTGCACTCACGAGTGTCTTGGCCATGTATAAACCATGAGGACTTTGATGTACCTCTCTTGCATGCGTGGGTCAAAAACTCCAAAGCGATGAAATGTAATTGCCAGATCCTGGATGTGTACAGGTTGCTGTGCAAGAACATGGGCATGTGCATCAATTTGTGGTTGTTGTTGAAATTCATCACGAAATCGTTCATGTGTAGGTCTGGTATGATCATCAGTGAAATGATGCATGTGTGGGTTCGCCTTCAATTGATCACTCAATGTGTACTTGAGATCACATCCGATCTCATCCTCAGAAACCTTGTAAACTTCGACAAGAGAGGAGAAAGTCACTGTTTTTGTAGCTCTGAGCTGTTTGGAAAACGGCGTCCAAGTTGGCAAAGGCCCAAAACAGGAGATCAAGGACAGATCATCAAGGTCTTCACGTGATTTTTGCGCAAAAGTACCACATTGCATTGCCAAAATATGAGCATTGTGAAGTGCCATAAAGGGCTGCACGCAGTGGTCTTGATTGAAGGTGCGAGGGTGGAGCGGCCAAGGCTTGTAGCTGCAATCCAGGCTTGCTGCACAACTGTCCCATTGACAGTCATAGGCCTCAACATGGTTGCCGGCGTCCTTGACTGAACATGCATTTGGCTCCCGATGGTCCTTCCGAAGACAAACACCATCGTTGCCCAGCATCACTTGGCAGAGGAGCCAAGTGGTTCTACCGATCGGGGCCTTTTGTTGCCTCTTTCGGTGCTGGTATCCATGTTCTCTTCGTCCGAGTTGATCTCCACCACTTTGGACTTGTCGGCCGTGTTCAAGCACTTTGCCAGCAGGTCGTGGACTTGGTTGCGCAAGGCATCCTCCTCCACATCGACGATATTGTCCGCTTGCTCGTCCTCCTCCATGATCGGCTCGGTGACTTCGGTGGCATGGTCGGCTGCGGCCTGAGCCGTAAGCCTCCTCAGCTCTCTCCTTGTCACTTGGATATCTCGTTGGGTGGACTTGAGCTTCTCGTCGTAGGACTTCTGTTGAGTCTCGAATGCTTCGACCTGCTTGGAGAGAGTCTCCATCAAGCTCTTCATGTGGTTCATCCACTGTGTGCGATGTTTCGTTTTCGCATCTGAGAGCTGCTGCAAAGTGGTCCGTGCCTTCTCCAGATCTTTGGTGGTTTTGTTCATGGAGGCTGTGAGTTGACGACCGCTGTTGGGGTCGAGCCTCTCCACCACTCGTCTGATATTGGCCGGCATGTCCTTCTCGTCCACATAGGCATCTCTGATCTCTTTGACCATCTCTGCTTGTGCTGTCGCAATTGCAGAGGAGGTCGAGGTTGCTTCTTTTGAGGGCGTACTCTCCGGTTTCCAAGGCGGAGGCATGGCCAGTGCTGCATATGGCGGGCCCTTGTTTTTGTTTTTTGTCCTGCGTCGTCCTCTTCCCTGTCTTGTTGTTTTGGTGGATCCACTGCGATCTCGTTGAGGATGTCCATCTGTGACATCCCAATTCCATCCAGAGTCTTGCGCACTTCTCACATGCGGCGAGCGCCCACGACTCTTCGGCCGCTGGGAATGCTCCCTTTCGGGTGGCACGAAGCTCTGATCCTGCATTTTGTTCCAGTGTCCACCACAGTGCGGACAGTGTGGGTGTTTCCCACTGAGGACTTTCCAACACCGTTTGCATCTCCAGGACTCGGTCATCTTCCCAGACACCTGAGCAATGAGTCGGTGTATGCGATGTAGATGTACTTGATCCACAGAGTGGTGCCTTGATAGGGTTTGGGCTGCTTGTCGTAGACGGCCTGCAGTGAGTTTGATGTAGCCTTTCCGATGAAGCCACAAATTTCTCCGAACTGCTGCACGTTGGCGCCGCTGTCGGCGACGATATGCCGTAGATTCCTGAATGGTCGCAAAAATTTCCGAGGATGTGTAAGAGGAGGAGCTGTATGAACATAAACTTCGCCAGCACTTCGGCAAGGTAGAAATAAATGTCAAAGCAAAGGGGATAGAATCAACCACAGTGCAAGCCCGATCGTGTACACAATCTCCAAGAAATATGCAGCCAATCAGAAAATACCAACACAAGGAAGTACCAGTGCGAAACAGTTCAGTAGTTCCAGTGAATAGGACAATCAATACAACCAGGGTATTACCAGTTCAGTTGCTTGACGTAATAGTCCAGAAAGTAGGGCTCAGTCACCAATCGAAGAAGGTGGTGTCAATGAGCAATGGTGTTTTTGGCCAGCCCAAGACCAAAAGAGCACAACTGCGTAAAGCTGCCGGCTGTAGAGAAGCGCACAGCAGCCCGCGGGCGAATATGGCCCGCTGAGGTCGGTGGCTGGACGATGCACCCTACTCACAGCTGGGGGGGTAGTTCTTCCCAGCACGTGAGCTTGCAGCCAGACCTTGGGATATAGACATATATATATAAACTATAATTATGAAATAATTATCATTTACTAAGATGGTTTCATTCATTCAAAACTATATATATATGTAATTTCTTGGATATATTGCATGGGATAGTATGGAGGTTGGAGATCTAATGGGTGTATAGCCAGAAATCAGGGAATAATGATGGGGACAAGGGGATATATACAAGCCACAATCATATGATATGTTCATATCTTTTCGGTGTGTTTGAACATGATGCATTCAAGCCCAATTAATACGGCAATCTTTGTATACGGAACATATCATGACAAACCCGATGGATTTGGGCCGACTTTTCGGACAAATCCTAATCCCAATGCCCCCATTTCTTTTTGGACCATAGGGGCAAGGACAAGAAATCATGTTGCTACAGTATGATACAGTATGCTGTTTGCGTGACAAAAAATGGAAGTTGAATAGCTTTCAACCTGTCCCATAGCTTGTGAGGTTGGTTGGTTGTGTTATATTTGGAAAACAAAGACTATCCGTAGTTGAGATGAGAATCCCCAATGTATAGCTAGAATTCCAACATAGACGTGGAAGATCAATACGGCCATGTCTAATAATTAATAGGAAGATCATCTACAAAAGAGCAATGCAGATTGGCTCAACCACCATGAAAACCCACTGTGTATGGTGAGACGACTAACGGCTGCCAGGAGCTGTTTCGCATTGGAGGTCCACTGCCAGAGACCTTTGGCTTGATGAGATTTGCTCATAAGCTGTTGGTGTTTTCTGTTTCACAACTTGGATGGTGTTTAGATAGACAGAGCATGGTCAGATTGCCTTGACTTCTCGTTTCTTATGTGAAACTTACATGCCAATTGTTTTGTGGATATATAATTTTGTATGTCAGTATAAATTAGCTTGACTATGACCACTTTGTTTCAATGACATGCATCTATCTAATTATCTAATACATAATTATACATAGTATCTATCGATGTATATGTGTGTACATGTGACATACAGAGAACTGCTGGCCCACCCCAATAATCCACATGCTCCTTGGTGCTGGTACTATATGTATCTACATCTTAACTATTTGTGGGGTAAACCCGGGGTACTAATGTAGATTTTTTTTGCATGGCTTCATTTATTGGCAATTTTTAGACTGCCTGATTCAGACGATTGAGATGCTGGAAATCACCTGCAAATTCCAGTATGAGGTGTACCCTCTGGTAATTTAACATAGCTATTGAAAATGGCCATTTATAGTGAGTTTACCCATTAAAAATGGTTATTTTCCATAGTTATGTTAGTTTACCAGAGGGTAATACTTGGTTTGACCACAATTGTGGAATCTATGGATGATCCCAACCGAAGGACTGAAGTCAGCCCAAGGACCAACTATTTGTTCCTGGGGGACTATGTGGACCGCGGCTACTACTCCGTGAAGACGGTGTCGTTGATGTTCCTGTACAAAGTCCGCTTTAAGGAGAAATTTTTCTGTGGCCTGGGAGGGACAGCTTGCAACGCAAGAATCGGAGAAGGTATCTGAAGTTCCTGAAAGTAGATAATGGTGATAGATGGACAATTGGTCCGCGACCTTATTATTTTTGTACCTCCACGTCTCTTCCCCTATAGCCTGACCAGGAGCGCATCACTATCCTGCGAGGAAACCACGAGAGTCGTTGCTTGATTTTGTTGGGCTTGGGGCGTGACCTGCTGGGCCATGCACCTTGAGCAGTGGCCCGAGGAACCCCCTGATTGGTGATGACCCTCTGTTAATCAATGTAATATATTGGGTAATAGGACAAGTCATCTTAAGCCTGGGGTTGAAGGCATATACTTTCCATTACTTTCCTCATGTTTTTGCTCCTACTCTTAACTTTGGCTGCATAGTATCAAACCTGAATGAATTGTGAGCGGATTCAGATGATTGTTGGTAAGGGGAACATCCCTGAAACCACCTTGTTTCAGTTAGCTATCTATCGTTCGTCGTTCAGCCTCATCAAACGATATATCAAATGCTATATCAAACGCTATATCAAACGCTATATCAAACAATATATCAAATGATATATCAAAGGGATTCAAACAGTCAAATTCTCGTGCAGCCTTGCAGAATCACGGCCTCTTCATTTCCAAGGCCAAATCACGCAGGTCTATGGCTTCTTTGATGAATGCGTGCGAGCCTATCGTGGCCCACAGGTCGGGAGATTGGGGCTCATGGCTCCACGTTGGTCATGTTTATCTAGTCTACCCCAGAGGATCCATGTATGGAATATTTACCTACATTGACCCCTAAAGTAATTTAAAATAATCCCAATGTAGGTAAATATTCCATACATGGATCCTTAGGGTACTAGTATTTTTTCTTGTGGTATTCCTCAAAATGTTGCATCCAACTTGGGAACCATATTTTGAATTTTCGGTTATCTTTGGATATTCACCAGTTTTTTGTTTGTGGAACCCATTTTTGTGTGGAACCCAAGTTTGAGTCCCATAAAAAAGTTCCCAGTTCTGTTCGCAGCGAGGTGTGGAAGCTGTTCACCGATTCCTTTGACTACTTGCCAGTTGGAGATCTGGGGGTTCAGCGGGAGGTCTTTTTGGTGATGGTAAGATAACCATGTCTAAAGCGCTTTTTGTTGCCCTAATCGAGGTAGAAAGCCAAGCATTTTACTGGGATACAACGGGATTTAAATTTTGATGGCATATATATAATATATATATATATATATATATTATTTATATATATATATACACCACATGATTTGATATGTTTGTCTTTGGAACATGGGATAAGCATGGGCCACCCCAAAAAAAAGCGGCAGTGACATTGCAACCATGGGATGGAATGGGCGAAACCAGGGAACCCCCCTTGCAGAAAGACACAGAAGAATCAGCACATACATTTTCCAGTATAAGAAATTCGAAAAAAAATATATTTATATATCATGATACGTATACAGTATACATATATATATATATATTATATGCATAATTATGTCCTTATATAGCTATGTATATATATATATATATGGTCATATAGTATGTTTTTTCCTTGATCTTGTGACGAGCAATGGGGCAATTGATTGATCATTTCAGTCACTCTTAGCGCCACAGCCCAGGTCACAGCCGTCATTGAGAACCAAATTATTTGCATCTTGGCTGCAGTCTTGCTGGCAGCAAGTGTGATCTAGGAACTGGGTTACTGGGTTGCTGCCATATTTGCTTTCTAAGACAGTTGCTGTTCGATTTTGAATTCGCAATCCAACTGAAATTTTAATTCAATTTGAACATGTGTTTCCGCCTGAAAGAAATCTCAGTTCCTGATCTCAGTTGAGTTGCCTTTTCTCTTTGCAACGGGATAGCTCATGGCAAGTGACGTCCGAAAGACGAGCAGGTCTTCCGGTTGATACAGTCATCTGGGAAATTAAATAATAGATATCATTAAAAAAAAAATCAGTTCCGCTGGGCAGTTTATTTAAAGTAATTTCCCAAACAACATTCCAAAACATCAGTTGGCCAGTTCCGCGGTAAAAATCAGTTCCAAACAGAGCTCCCCAAAGATAGGGATTAATGTTTGAGAATAATACACGCCTGGTTCTCACCAGTCCACGGTAAGGCAACTAACTATATTTGCATAATAGTGTAGTTGCACTATTTGTAAATGTATATAAATACATACACATCATACATGCACTACATGCACATATATATATATATATATATATATACACTATATATGCACACAATATACAAATATGATATATGTACACACATACATATATCGTAATCGTATACATATATGATTCTATCCCCTTTTGATCTTCCTATGTTACGCTTCCTTGCCATGTTTTTTTTTGATATCCTTCTGCGCCCAGGCATGCATGGAGGAATCTCTCCTTCATTGGATTCCTTGGACAACATCCGTCAATTGGATCGGATTCAGGAGGCGGGGATGAAGACAACGAAGATTTCGGCAGTTGATGGGTGAAATCCACTGACATGTCATGTAAATGTCATGCAAATGTCATGTATTCAGAAAACACACAGATTCATGAGATGTTGAACAAACGCTGCGGAAACATGTGTCTCTATTGAGACTATTCAATGGCGATGTAGCTCCTCAACATGGCATAGTCAGCGGCTCGCACCAGGTCCCTCATGAGGGTCCAATGCTTCTCAGCTGCAGTGGGACGGTCTAGACGGTCGATCCTTATCACCATATCACTTGGAGCTATTGAATGCTATTGAAACATCCATATTTTGGGTGTACCCAACGGTACCCAACGGGGCGACCCACCCAGCCACGGAGGTGTGACTTGCTTTGGTCAGATCCAGATGACCGCTGTGGATGGGGCATTTCCCCTAGAGGAGCACGCTTCGAGTCGTGAAAGCACGGTTGGACCATATTGGATCCGGTAATTTTGTGGTCTCATTGGGAATATTGGGCATTGGGAATATATTGAATATATGTTTTGTGTAGGGAATATAGGTTTGTCTGAAAATCGGCTGCTCCAATGATTGAATGGTTATCATATGTTATCATCATTTCTCCATTGAAATATACAACCATGTTTGAGGTATCACCCGTTTTCAGACAGATCTATAACATTGCAAGACGAACATTTCGGGCACCAATATTGTTGGTCTCGGTAACGTGGGTCGATTGTTCTTAGTTTCTATCCAAGGGACAATGATCAAGCTGAGTTTTATCCATTGTTTAGCTGGGTAACGGAGAAAAGACACCAAACCGCTTAATTAGATTTGCGCCCCAATTATTTGCCATATTCACTACATACAACATGAACGTATCTACGTTGGTCACCCACCAAATATTCTTGAAGCTTATGGTTGAAAGACACCGGCCAGCAGGTCATTAACTTATGCCTCTGCCATTTGTATTGGTGATACCCCCAACAACATCAACAATCAGCCAGTTGATTTACTCAAAAAAACACTTTCAGAATGGTTCAATATGCTTTTCTGGTTGGTTTGGAACATGGTTCATTTTTCCATATATTGGGAATGTCATCATCCCATTTGACTTTCATATTTTTCAGAGGGGTGGCTCAACCACCAACCAGTTTTTGTTTACCACCCTTTTCAGTCATTTGGGTGTGTCTGAAAATGTTGTGTACCCCTTTTTACCCAATGGTTTTGCTGATCATTATCCCTATTAAATGGCTATTTCATTGGGAATAATAGGATACAGAAAAACCTATGAAAAATAGGGATAATAGGGATAATAGCTATGATCATACCCTATGGAAAATATACCCTATTTTCAGACAAACCCATTTTATCCTGGCTACACCGTGAGGTTTCGGTAAATCCGACCCTCGGCTCGGCAGGAGCTGGCTACACCTTTGGTCAGGACATTTCAGAGCAGTGGCTCAGTCGTGGAAGACGGAAGGTTGGCAAAGGCGTCCCAACGAAAAAATATGACCTACCCTCTGGTAAACTGTCACATAACTATGGAAAGATCCACCATTTTTCATGGGAAAACTCACTATAAATGGTGATTTTCCATAGTTATGTTAGTTTACCAGAGGGTATCTAATGGGAAAATGATGGCAAACCAACTGGATTTTACTTGTAGGTCCAAAAAAACACACAGGGTCCAATCACCACGCGTGTGTAGCACAATATTGATTTTAGAAAAGTGCATGGATCCTAGCCAAACCTACCACTTCATGGCTTGTTTCAAGATCAACAAACTCGTTGCGGGCTTCCAGGCCCCTTCCTCCATAAATTATAGGTGAACAATAGCCACAACGGGGGAGACGGAACCCGAGGGTTTCTTTATTTATTTACCACGCTTCTCACCCTGCTGGTCTAAAAACTGATAATGGAAATCCTCACTTAGATGCGTTCATACAAATAGAGATCATAGAGTACAAAGCGAGTATGTTTCACTATTTCACATAGAAAGTCTGGAAAAGTGCGGATTTGCTATTACCATGTTGGATTACCAGAGGATAACCCTGGAAGTTAAAACTCATTGACCTGTCGCTGAGGTTCAATCATGCCAATGGTCTCAAACTGATCGCACGAGCCCACCAGCTTGTAATGGAGGGCTACAACTGGTGTCATGATAGGCAGGATGGGGGACCCCTCGGACATGGACACCTTGTCCAAAAAGCAGGTCATGTCAAGTTATATCGCAAAAATCAGTGATTTGGAAACATGTTTCCCATGACATCCATGACTAATTCGGAGGAATATCCAATCTCTGGGCCAAACCTGGCGAAACAACTGGGGAGGAAGTCCTGAGTTTAAACGCGTTTGCTTCGGATTTGGGTTTGGTAACTGAAAATGGGGCGTTACCCGCCCATTAGGGCCATGTTGAATATATGTTCATAGGGAACATGATGCTAAACCATGCCAAACCATGCTAAACCATGCTAAATTATCATCATTAAACATTGATGATTAAACAGTAAACATCTTAAAACATATCTATTATATAAAACCCATCACATAGTAACCATTCAACAGTAACAACAAAAAAACACATTCAATGATTGTGGGTACCCCTGTGACCCTCAAGTTCTTTGACTTTTGCCAGGCACGTGGTGACAATTTTCTCAGCACCAAATTACTGCTACAGGCGAGGTGTTTTTCTGTGCGGAATTTGTGTGGAAAGACATCATCATGGCATGTGTTTTCAATCATAGGTATTTATAATGATATATATATATATACACTATCTATATATGCACTATATGGATCTATATGGGATATATATATATATATATATATTGTAGATATGATATTATACATATAATTACCTATTATCCCATCATCATGGCATGTGTTTTCAATCATAGGGATGTATAATGATATATAATATAATATATATATATATATCTACTATCTATATATGCACTATATGGATCTATATGGGATATATATATATATATATATATATTGTAGATATGATATTATACATATACCTATTATCCCATTATAGGGATTCCCGATATGGTATGGATGACCATAAACTGTATGCCATGTTTTGACCCTAGCACACATGGTTTCAGCACTGCTTCAGCTAAGTTTCTGGGTGAGTGGAACTGCAGCACCTTGAAAGGATATTCTCTGTGCGTTTCGTTTGCCCTGGACATATCCTTTGATCGAACTCGACATCACTCAAGATTTCATCAAATCCAAAATCCCAAGGTGTGGCAATCAAGCAGCCGTCATGGAAATTGATGAACATCTGAAGTGCCTTGGCTGCAAGGACTTCTGTGTTTCAAGTGGTTGATCATGATTCCTTCCTCCACCATTACAGGACCCTGTTGATGTTGACAAAACATGATAAACATTCATAAGCATCAGATTGTTTGTCAAAGGTGTGTGCATCAGAGTCCTTTAAGTCACTGCAGTCCTGCTGTGAAAGAGTGATCATGACAACTAGGGCCATAGTGGATCGGAAGTTCCTAAATCAGGCCATCCTGAAATCCTGCTGGAAAAAGACATGACATTTCTCCCTTCTTTCTGTAACTTCTGACCTTTTTCATCAAGGTACACATTTTTGCAATTCGACCCGCCTCCCGTGCAGAAGGTTTGGTGCTTTTCCCATGCAGAAGATCTTAAGTGCCATTTGGGTCTCATGACGGTCATGGGTTTTTGGGGTACCTACCCTCTGGTAATGACTAACATAGCTATTGAAAATGACTATTTATAGTGGATTTTCCAATTGAACATGGTGATTTTCTATAGTTATGTGACAGTTTACCGGAGGGTACCCTCTTTTCAGAGATGTTTTTTTCATGTGCACAGCTTTTTTGCTATAATTATCGCAGGGTGTCAGTCAGTTCTGCATCGACTCCGGTCAGCTCGCAGGAGATTCCAGCCGAGGGAGTGAAGCGCACTCCGGATTACTTCCTTTGAGACATGGCCCCCCGCAGACTGTGAAGCAAGAACTGCGACAGGAAAAAGGGCCAGATAGGGCCAGCCGGGCGCAGCATGGCGCAGTGGCGACGGTTGATGTGGCAATGTGGCGGTGAAAACACAAGACTTGTCTTGCAACCACGGAGTTCGAATGATTTTGGCAAAGTTCAATGTGTAGAATTGTGTAGACTGACTTTCAGAGGCCTTGAAGTCAGTTTGCCTCAAGAAATCAATAGAAATCACTATTGTGGTAGAACATGGTAGAACCAATGATAAACTCAACATTTGGGGTATCATAGGTACCACCAATTTAGATTTGTATATTATGACAATTATTAGGCATGTTTTATGGCATTGGGAAAATCACCCATTTCTACTTGATTTTCCCAGCTGTAAACCTCCATTGACAGGGGATGTTCCAGCTTGCCATGTTTGATTTCCCAGAGGGTATACCCATTATTAACCATCATTCTCCACAATTAATCAGTATTAGCCATGATACCCATTATTCACCACCATTAGCCATTATTCACCATTATTCACCACATGTTTTTCCTGTTGTTCCATGTCAGATTAAAAAGAGATCCGAGTAGTGTCTCCAGCATCTCCATCAGGTGACGACTCAAGGCTTTGTGGACCTGGGAAAGTTGCAAGCCTTTCTGAAGGAGGCGCGTCGTGGGGCGGTTGCATTATTAAATGGGATATGATAGTATATATATATATATATATATATTTGGTTATCTAAATATATATATATGATTATATATATATATGATTACTCATATATAAGGAAGAATCTGAAGTATTTGGAAGCCAGAAAAGTTGAGAAGCCAACTGGCACTTGCAGGTGTCTGGGTCCAAATTCAATGATTGGCCAGATCAAGAAAACATCATCCAATGAAATAAATTGGACATATTTCTCGGACAAAAAATGGATGACTAAAATCACAGTCAGTTCATGTCCATGTGACCACCAGAATTCCAGCAGGTTCCTGCTGTACAACCACCAGAGGATGGTGCAACTTTCCAATTTCATGGAGGCATGGGGAGTTCTGTCGACGCGAATGACTGGCTTAGAGATTATGGTCAAAGATGTCAAAGTTTAATGTGACTGTATAATACTCTACATTCTAAAAGAAATGTATCATACTGAATCATACTGTACATTGTGTTTGTGTTCTGTTTAAAGCATTGTTCTCTTACATGGGCAGCAACTGGATAAGAATTCTATTAATAGCCCGACTTGCCAAGTCTCAATCCAAATTAAGATTATAGGCTGCTATAGGCATGAATTAACCCACTCTGAAGTAGCTAATAAGCCTTTTGGATTCATGACAGCAACACAGCATCACCTTTCCCACTCATTCCATTCTCACCTGCCAGGCCGTGTAGAGTTCCGTGATGTGCACTACTCCTATGCGCACAATGTGGTTCTTGAGGGAGCCTCTCTGGTGTTGCCAGCATGATTTTGTTTTATGTTGTTCAAATGGATGTATCTACTACATACTGGTTGAAGTGTACGGTTCGCCACAGGATGACATCGCAACACGCCAGGTAGGCTGGGATGATACCCCTTGATGTTTGGTCATTTGTTGTTTATTTATCATTTTTGTTTTTCTGGATAGGTGTTGCTAGGCGGCTAGGCGGCTAGGCCATATAGTCACTTCCCATTCCTACATAGATTTTGCTAGGAATGATCAACCAGTTATGGTTAAACGCTACGGGATACAAGTGAATACTTGTATAAGTTTGCATGTTTCTTTCTTATACATGACAAACAGATGTATCATAGAGATGGTTAATACCGGTTGATACAGGTATGTCCCAGCTGTTCTGGAAGTCTGCGGTGGTATACACTCCAACACTGGGAGAGATAAATGTCCCAGCCTCGTACCTAAACATCATGTTCATTGACATCCATGCAGCTATGATATGTTCTGATTGAATAGAAGTTGTGTACTTGAGACTCATTGAGTGCTATACATATGTGCTATACATAATATAGTATAATATAGTATCTTTGGTGCAAGTGTTGCATGTGAACACAGCTGCCAGGACGTGAAGCCTGGCTCCAAAGTTGCCATCGTTGGATCCAGCGGTCGATGCCCCGGTCATTTCCAGCAGCTGCGGCTGTTTATTTTTACAGTTCACTTTGCAAAAAGTAGGTTTGGACACGAAATTGGCCATCCAGTCATCAGAATCTGATGGTGAATTTACTGTACGTGAATTTATGTGAACTAGTTGTGAACTTATACTGTAGATGGCCAAGCTATCGATTCTCACCAAAAGATACCTTGAATTTTTATATATGACATCGTGGATTACCCTCTGGTAAATAAACATAGACCCTGAAAATCACCAATTTTTAATGGAAACTAGTCACTAGTCTTCCAACCCCTATCTGCCAGGGTCTATGTTAATTTACCAGAGGGTAATAATGTCCTCACTGTGACGTCACTGAAATGATGCTTGGTAACTGTGGTAACTGGAATCATCCCCGAATGGCCGCAAGTTTTCAACTATGTTCAGGTTCGTGAATTTGTCTAATTCAGCCAGATCCCTTAAATCCCATGATATTTCCATTAATAGATCCATCAAAATCCATTATATAAATCCTATTACAATTCAGCCAGATGACATTCGAGTGTTCCCTATTTCGGGTCCCGGCCCTTTATGCCAGGTTCCGGCAAGAGTACCTTGCTGCGACTGCTGTATCGCCTCAACGACCCGCAACAGGGGCAGGCTCGCGATGGATACCTCTGATAATGATGGTGTTCCACCTGCCTGCGTAGTACCCTCTGGTAATTTAAGATAGCTATTGAAAATGGTGATTTATAGTGGATTTTCCCACTAAAAATGGTGATTTTCCATAGCTATGTTAGTCATTACCAGAGGGTAATCAAAACCCCGGTTGTTTTATGATTTAAGCATCAAAACTAACAGGGTGTTGAGCATCAAACTATTGGGGATATAAGTGGATGTAACTCAAAAAAATCATGGTTGACTGATGATTAGTTCGGGTATGTACTAACAAATATATTTGGGAATATCACAATCCATTATCGATGAAGTGAATCCCTATGAACTAACATTCCAGTATAAAGGGGCAACGTAGGGTTTGAACACTGCTCAGCTGTAAAATGTTGTATACTCTTCGGGGAATCTAATATAGGAATGGAATATCATGCAACCTCACGCTTTGGGCCACGTAGCACGCTCGTAGCACGTGATCTTACAGTGGTTTATTATGGTTTATTTGTTTTGGGAATATCATGGGTTATCCATTGCAATCCAATGTTTACCTCTGTTGCCCAGCTGTTACGCTTCCGGCGGACTGCGACACCATGACTCGACTTTGAACTTCCATCATAGTGCTACACATGATTTTAATTCACAATCGTCATTTTTTATACATGATTATATGTACACCAGAAATTGTAGCGACTTGGTGTTTTTGTTCAACCTTTATCATAGTTTTTTTTTTTAAATACCCTTTGGTTATTTAACATAGCCATGGAAAATCACCATGCTATTAATAGGTAAACCATCTATTTCTATGGGCCATCTATACCATGGCTATGTTAAATAACCAGATGGTACTTGAAATGTTGATCCGTAACTTTATCATTTGGTGCTCCACCAGATGATTTCTGATCAAAGGTCATCCCTCGGCCAGGTGCTGATTGATGGCCAGGATGTGAAGACCTTGGATCTGGCGTCCTTCCGGCGCTTCCTGGGCATTGTGCCACAGGATCGATGGGCAATGGTCATGACTCGGTGGAAAGAAAACAAATATGGTATAGATGGCCCATAGATTTATAGATGGTTCACCTATTAAAAATGGTGATTTTCCATTGAAAATGGCTGTGTTTAATGGTGATTCATGGTGGTTAATGATGGTTAATGATGGTGATTAATGGTGTTGATTAATGGCGATTTCACTTACCCTCTGGTAAACATACAAAAAGCGAACTGGAAAATCACCATCTTTAATAGGTAAATCAACTATAAATGGGCCATGTTCAACATGTTCAATAGTTTTTTGTATGTTTACCAGAGGGTATATGATATTATATGATTGTTATATGACTGTTTGGTGGTTTCAAACATTTTTTTTAATGTTCCATTTCATATATATGGGATGTAATCCTTCCCATTGACTGATATGTTTGAAGATTGTTAAAACTTAAAACCACCAACCAGATGATATGGTGGTATATGATCTGATCACAAAACACAGCATTTCAAGAACTAGTAGACAATATAATATCTTATTGATTCTGATTGTATGTAGATAAGCACATGTGATAGCATAAATTGTCGTACTCCCCGTTTTGAGACAAACTTATATTTTCGAGAACTGCATTTGGATGCATTTGGGTATTGTGGAAATTTGCATTACTTCAGACCTCAGAATACCTTTTATGTTCAAAATATGTCAAAATGGCTAAAGATACTCTATGCCATTTTTGCATGCTTGACTTTTTTGTTGAATTGCTGTAATACGGTCGGTGATTTATCATGTTTTATCGATCAATTCTGGCCATCACCTCTAGGCAGCCTGTACAGCAGTGAACCATATCATAGCATAATACCCTTGCTGCCCAGTTCTGGGCAGTGGCCAACGGTTTCCTTTTCATGATGATATAACTATAGATAGATCCCGGAGCATTCTTAGCTGACATTCCTTTAGTTCTACTGCATGCAGGACTGCGCTTTATTCAACGACACAATCAGCCTATGCCTCAGGCACTCACGTTGTAGCTTGAATGTGCATAAAAAAAAACAAGGTTGGAAGGAAGTATACTTGTTAGATATTATTATTATTTATTATATAGTTAAAAGTTGTTGACTAGTGTTTTTTTTTCAGTTGTACCCTATTAGTATCCTTTGACAAGGAAGGGACCTGATTGGCCAAGGATTTAACATCCGCTATGCCCGACCTGATGCTACAGATGCAGAGGCCGGATGCTACGAAGGTTCAGTTTGTTACAGGAACGGACTTTCCACCAGAGAATATCTAGGCCAGCACAAGTTGTTTTGTTTGTTCATTTTTGTTCATTTTTGCCACTAAAGTTTGGACAGTATTTCCCGCAACGACCCACATTTTTCTGAAAAGTGGCATATTCCAAGTCTTCAGAGTCATCCCAACTTTGATTGCCTACATCTAGTGCATATTACGAACAAATAATCCTGTTTTTTCCCATGTTCCTTGTATTGTTTCTATTTGGGTTTGTTTGAAAATATGGTACCCACAAGTCAAGTTTGATGATATCAACTATAATCAATGTATTATTGAATTTGTATGAATTTATCATTTTTGTGTACCACATTTCCAGGAGGTCCCATTTCAAGTATACGAGGTTCCCGTAGATTTTTTGTGTCAAACAGCGCCAGGTTGAGTGGGCTGCCAGACTAGCGCAAATCCATGAGCACATCGAGTCTCTACCAGAAGGCCTGAGGTTTGGTTAGTGATTGTGGTCCCTGATAACCAAAATGTGTGGTTGATTGTGGTAGTTTGTTTGTATAAGGAAGGTTAAGGAAGACCATGAAGACCATTCAAATTCTGTGTGGAACAAACACTAACAAACAATCTCCTCTATGCCTCTGGGTGCCAAAGGAATACCAGATAAGAGCAGCACTCACCATGGTCGGAGGTGTGATGGCTTGCGGGTCTCATCCAGTTTCTCGGTAGATTTTTTTTTTAGTGAACAGCGTCAAAGAGGACATGCTTAGAATTATCCTTGTTTTATCGCGTTTCTTCTTTTTGTCACTCCACATTCCAATCCCCTTGCTGTTTCTTATCCTATTTCCAAGCAACAGTTCGGTAGAAGATATTATAGAATTCAATAGTGAGGCTTGATAGGCACACTTGTAGGCACCATTGGGCATTCCCAAACAAGCAATGATCTTGGAGGTGTATCCCAGTGATTTTTGCCGATGTTTAAAACAAAGCTACTTCGGGGTGCATCCCAGTCAGAAAGTGATTATGTAATTTACTAATTAATAAACCATTAATAACCCATATATACAATTATAATATATCATAATTATGTATGTATATATATATATATCATCATCCGATATATATATATAATATATATACATATATATATATATATATGTGTATACATGTATATAGATATTTAACATGTTATATAACTGGGTTACTGGTATGATTATTGTATATGATAATATGATAATTTATATATATATATATATATGTATATATAAATTATTACCCACCAAATGCTCTCCAGGCTACGATACCGCCGTGGGCGAGCGGGGCATGAAACTCAGCGGCGGAGAGTCCGGCAGCCCAGGGGATGAAGAAACCATGGGGAGATCCTCTGGTAATTTAACATAGTTATGGTATATTTAGATGATTATAGATGATCATTATGTGTGAATACATATCCTATAGATGATATGACATAGATATAGATGATCCCCCTATATATATATAGATGATCATGATCCCCATTTATATATGATGATTATCCCCATGACTTATCTATTTTGACATAGCCCAATTTATATAGATGATAATTTATGGTATGGTATGGAATAGATGGCCAACGCTGATGGCCAATTTAGATGGTCAATGATGATCATTTGCGTAACTCCTTTTGTTCCATACGTCCGCATCACCGAGGAACAATCCATCCGTACCCGTATTTTGAGCCATACGCGTTCGATTCCAAGGGACCATGACATAAATAGAGTGTACATCATGCGCACTTAATATCAATATTGGAATGGGTTCAAAACCTATTATTACCACAATATGGCCACAATATTACCACATATGTGGGAGGATAACCATCCATTAACCAGCTATTTTAGGGTAGCAGGGTCACCAGTCACCTTGGCAGGCGACAGCGTATCGGCATTGCACGCTGCCTGCTGGCAGATCCGTGGGGTACCCCAGATCCCACGGCGTGCCATGCCATGGCGAAGATTGTGGCGCTATGCCCACTAAGCTGTGCCCCATAGTTCGCTAAGGTGGTTTATAATTAACTAGGCACACTCGGGTTGATTTACGCAATAATATATATATATATATATATTATATCAGGATAGTCTGGTTAAGAGCCCCGAATGAGAGCCGTCCATTCCACAGCAGTTAAACACGAACGTTATTAGGGGGGCGTGTGAAACGTGCACAATTTCTTGCAAACGTGGACAACTTCTATGAATTCGATGACAAGTTCTCAAACACTGCAAAGAGCTCTTAATCAGACTATACCCATATAATATATATATATATATACAATATATATATACAATATATATATATATATAATATACATTGAATATGATATAATTGTATTATATATATATATACATGGACGTCTAGTTAATTGTGTTTATAAACCAGCTTAAAACTGGGTGGGTTTCTTCTTTGTACGGAGAACCATGACCCCAAAACCTTCCTTTTTGTTAATACATTTGATGTAGTTCACACTAGTTATTCCCCTTTCCACCACTTTTAACTTCCCAATCTCCCCCATGTTCAATCACCTTCAAGTGCAAATCATATATTTTTATTTTTTAGCAAAATTAAGCCACACCATATATATATATAAATAGCAATATATATATATATAGCAATATATATATATATATATATTATATATATTATATATATAGCAATATATAAATAGCAATATATATGTATATATATATATATGGCTATATTTATATATTATATATAGCAATGCGGAAACTCAAGACTCCCAACCGTGGGATCGCTCGGGCTCATCCTTTTGGATCCTTCAGCCAAATGTTCCCTGTACATGCAACCTGTGAGATGTGACCAACGTGGTGGATAGGCACCT
>Ga0126342_10003014_pt1 | contig 27291 bp, 26 predicted proteins | sample Cyp1metagenome_FD_92528 | JGI IMG/M metagenome (GOLD analysis project Ga0126342, IMG submission 92528) | Coral microbial communities from Lord Howe Island, Old Settlement Bay, Australia - Cyphastrea 1 metagenome | ecosystem: Host-associated > Invertebrates > Cnidaria > Coral ... | reverse complement strand
GATGATCATGATGATGATCATGATGATGATCATGATGATGATCATGATGATGATCATGATGATGATCATGATGATGATCATGATGATGATGATGAGGAGGAGGAGGAGAAGGAGGAGGATGATGATGATGATGATGATGATGATGTTGTTGACGATGATGATGATGATGATGATGATGATGATGATGACGATGATGATGATGATGATGATGATGATGATGACGACGATGATGATCATGATGATGATCATGATGATGATCATGATGATGATCATGATGATGATCATCATGATGATGATGATGATGATGAGGAGGCGGAGGAGGAGAAGGAGGAGGAGGAACACGAGGATGATGAGGATGAAGATGAGGAGGAGGATGAGGATGATGAGGATGAGGATGAGGATGAGGATGATGACCCTATACCAGCCGAAATCTCCTCTCCGGGGGGCTCGGGGGGGACCTGCCGGGGGGGGTCTAACTGGAAAGTTTCAGGGTTTCCAATGGTCCTGCTCCCTGCCTATTCCTTGCTAAAGCAAGAGCTTCAGCTAGCACAGCTAGCTTTCGTGATAATGTTGCCAGGGAAATGTTCACTGAACCTCTAGGACTGTAGGACAACATAGGACAAGCCAATACAACAGCCTCCAGGCCAATCAAACCCCTGAAAGGTTAATGGCTGCATGGCCACACGATCTACCTTGTCACAAAAAGTGACAAAAACCGGCTCATCGAATCGATTGCTTCAAACTGTCATAAGACTTACAGTACCCATGGGGCTCCACTCCCTCCTTACGGCACGATTTCTTGTCCCTTGTGAGATACGCAAGCTGTACAGCCAATCCGGAGGACCCTTTCAGTTTGGGGAATTGTTATACAATGCATGAAGAATTTTCCACACGCTGCCCGGGGAGTTTCTCAGGAACCTCCGAAGGAATGTGTGTGAGAAACATCTCTGAGTTTCTCAGGATCAAAGAGGTTTCTGCATGATATTTTGGAAGAAGCCCTCAAAAATACGAGTCTCACACTGAAGTAGGAACTATAGGAACTTGCATGTGTTGGGACATGGTTTCCTCCACAATTTTCACCAAACATTTCCCAGCCCAGGGGAAGCTTAGCAGCGTCCTGCTGAAGTTCCCAGGTACTGCACCTGATAAGACTTCGAGGCCAGCGATTGCAATCACCTATTCTTGGGTTGGATTGTTGGGTGATTATTCCTATTAAGTCCTCAAGCTTTAGGGAAAAATAGATGGCAAAAAATCGGTGAAAGTAGATCTTCTCCACTCGTGAATGGACCTTTGCTGACGAGAATTCAATACCAGCAGCATCATTGATGAACAGGGACTTTCCAAGGCCAACTTAACTTTCAAACCCGAAAGAGAAACTGTCCGTGCTTAATTTTGGAGCATTTTGTTCACGTTGGTTTATCCATCTTTATCCCATTGAAAGTATGATATTTGGCGAACCTCTAGAGATAGATAGGAGAAACAACAAAGATCATGCACTAAAATGTGTATTTTTCGGTCTTGGCGCACCCTCTGGTTACAATTCAGGCAACCAACATTTGCAGTGATTACGTTTGAAGGAATTGTATCAATGGTGCTGAATCAATCACCCATGGTTTTTGCTTGTGCTGGTCCTGAGTTGAATGTATTCTCCCAGAGAGTTCATCTGATTTTGAACCACAATCATTAACCCAGTCTTACAACCCAACAGCAGTGAAGATTCCAAATTAACGGTAAAAATGTTCCTAAGTAACTTCCTGGGCCACATTTTGACACTCAGACACTCAGAACAAAATGACAGACAAAGTAGGCGACACAGTGGGCAAAGTGGTAGACAAGTGGGGGACCAAGTAGGAGACAAAATGGGAGACAAAGTGGGCGACAGAGTGGGAGATAAAGTAAGAGACAAAGCGGAGAACATAGTGGGAAACGGGGTGGGGGACAAAATGGGAAACAAAGTGGATAACATAGTGGGAGGCAAGCTGGGAGACGAAGTCGGAGACATACTGGGAGATAATGGGGAGACAAGCGGGAGACAATAATAGGGAGACGATTGGGAGAGAATGGGAAGACAATTGGAAGATAAGCGGGAGACAAGTGGGACACAGGAGACATAAAAAGACAATGTGAGACAAGTGGAAGACAAGAGGGAGACCGATCAGACCAGCAGTGGGAGAAAAGTCAAAGAAAAGTGGGAGACACCCTGGGGTCGGGAGACAGTTGAGTGACAGGTGGGAGACAAGGTTTCAATGGAAGACACAATGGGAGGCACAGTGCGAGACAAAGTGGGAGACGAAGCAGGAAACGAAATGGGAGACAAAGTGGAAGTCAAGGTGTGGACAAACGGAGACAAGCGGGATAGAAGTGGGAAACGGTGGAGAAATAACAGGGAGGCAATGAGGAGACAATAGAAAGACAATGGGATACAGTTGGAAGACAAGTGTGAAACAAACGTGAGACGAGCGGGAAGCACCAGAAATACACTTGGGAAACAATAGAGAAACAATAGGGATATGATCGGGAGACAATTGAGAGACAGCTGGGAGACACAGTGGGAGACAAGGTTCCAAGATGTTCCAAGGTTCCAGTGGAGACACAATTGGAGAAAAGACTGGCAGACAACTGAGAGACAGTTGGAGAAACACAATGGGAGATAACTGGCAGACAAGGTTCCAAGGTTCCTGGTGACAAGTGGAAAACACACTGGAAAACACAGGCGCGGCACATTGGCTCCAGCAACAAATCGCTGGCCTGGTTCCGGCGCCACGGAACACCAGGGCCAAACATGGACATGGATCAGCATTGGCCAGTTCTACCCAAGTCATGGGATACAGAAAAGCATTGGCATCCAAAACAATACACAAGATTATAATAGATTATACAAGTATCAATTGATGTCAGTGATCGGGCCGACATCACAAGAAGTGGTCGAGATGTCACTAGAATATACATTCCTGACTGCTGGGCATACTGGGCTAAAATCCAGAGAATTTGTTCATGACCAATACTCGGAACTGTAGTATGTTCAAACGAATTCCAAAACTTTTCTGATGTTGGGTTAGTTTTTGAATCCATTCAAGTCAGTTGGTAACCTTCGTGTAAACTTGGCAAATTCAATCTCATAGACTCATAAGTGTCCGAAACTCTGAGCCCCCAATATCATCCAATATCCCCGCGTATCCCGCGTCACGTAGCACCCTTCCAGGGCCCTTCCAACCCTTCCGTCATGAAATCAATGTCTGTACCTCGATGCACAGGAAGATTGTTTCGACATCACCTCCAACCGGGTCGACGAGTCGACGCCACCCCGAATCCCCACAGCCTAATGGTTGGCTGATGCTAAGGGGCTGCCCAGGTGTGTCATATGCCGATCAGAGATCAACTGTTTAGATGATAAGCCATTTTCAGCGTGGCTATAGGGTTGTTCTGGTTGCTGATTCGTGGTGTCTGACTCCTAGTGTCTGTTTTAGCCCATTGGTGATTGATTCGGGGTGTTCAGAGTTTCAGAGAGCTGTTGTATGGCACCAAACAACCATAAACTGTTTCAACAAGAGCTGCAAATTTTACGGCCTCACAACCCAGCACCACTGAGTGCGCTGGGAGAATGCCACAACTATGATAACATTGATATGCAATGCGTGAGGGAAAACTGGATCCGCTTTGCTCGCGAAATCAAGTTGTGTTTGATCCATTTTTTATGGAAAATGGGGGAGCTGCCACTTGCGTCCCGTTGCCTGCACCCGCCATTGAAGCTACGGCTAAAGGCGTTTTTCAGTGCTGATCCAATGTTTCAAATGCTTACGAAGTGCCGGGATGAGGCCAGGGGCCAACTATGGCCCCAATTACATAGTTAAAATATGTTAAAATGAAAATCCCACGGCCATCTCGAATGAATAGCAAACTGAGACCGCCCCAAGCAAATATGAAAAAGCAATTGGGCCAATTCCCCCAGTGACCTTTGGGCTTAGCAAAAAAAACGTCCAAACGATTGGGACTAATTACAAAATATGTTCGGTCTCCAAAAACCACATATTGTTCAGGTTTGGGTGGTTTCAACATGTTTCAACCTGTGTGTCTTCTATCTTGGGGTCCGTACATGTCCATACATGTCCATACTTCATATGTTCATACTGGACTCATTCATGCTCCCTGTGGCTCTAAGGCTCTAAGCCAAAATTGGATGGCCTCGGAAGCACCAGCGAACTGTTCGATTCTGTTCGCATGTCCAAGTTTTCCATGAAAAAAAACACGCTTCGAAGGGGCAGAACCACAGAGCATTTCACAGAAAGAAACCGACCGAAGTTGATTGGCTTTCAGAGTGTCTTTGAAGCCAACCTTTCCTTGAAAGCGACCAGTGGCTTAGTGCTTGCGACAGGGCCAAATCTGAGGCAGCAATGGTTCCTTTTTGATCTTTTTGCGGCCGTCAGCCATGGGTGCGACCAAGGAGTTCAAACCCAGCATCTGTGCTGGACAGGCAATCCTCTTCGCATCAATGGCAGAAGAAGGTCCAGTATGGTCCAGTGCCCGGGACGCTTCACATCAGTAGTGGTATGTGCCACAACTGAAACATACCAAAAACATCCAGAAAATCCCCAGGACTGGACAAACATTAACATTGGTGTACAGAAGCCGTCCCCGTTTCGGGGCTTGGCTGAACCGTGGTGGTTCTGCGGTGTTTACGAAAGGGACCCCATGATAGTTGGATGATAGTGATTTGATATTGTGTGTATTAGAGGTTTCAATTTTGTGGGTAAATCATGCTGTGCCAGTGCCAAAATGACAGTCTCAAAAGCGGTTTTTCACACCTTTTCACAAGATAACATGAGGAAACCCCTGCACCAAAATGGTAAGTGCGTGTAACTGCCAAGTTCATTCTTGCCTTCAGGCGAAGAAACTCAGCATGCTGTACAACGATCTACGCTTTGAAAACCATAAAAACCATCGATTCACAGGGCTTCAACGCTTCATCTGTCTGGCTCAGGGGTCATTTCAGGTCCACGGTCGCCACAGTCGCCACAGTCGCCACGGTCGCCACGGTCGCCACGGTCGCCACGGTCGCCACGGTCGTCATGGTCCTTTGCGCCATTGGGCACGCTGAGGATGCAAGCAAACCTCGGCAGACGGAACTCCCAAGGTCGACGGTGAATCTGGAGACTCCCAATTGGACTCTATGGAGATTGACAGATTGTGATACAGTAATGATCCTTATGAAATATATTGAAATATATTATGCTTGGTCATATATTTCAGTGATATATTGGTGTTACTAGTATTATGTGGACAAATACGATGAAATATAATATATATATATATATATATAATATCAACATTTGTCTACATATGGTTGGTGAACCCCTTGCAACTTGGGAATGACCAAATGAATGACCAGCCAAGGCACTTCTGCAGAAAAAATGTCGCCCTGGCGTCACTGAGGCGATGTGTGAAGAAGGCACTGGGCATCACCCCTTGGAGGCCACTCTTGGGATTCTCCTGGAGCACTCACTTGGAGTGTGGGGTAAACTGTAAAATATCCAAAATATCATGGAGGATTCAATATTGGATTTTATAATAGAAGTTTTGAAAGGTTGCTGTCTGCTTGGAAGGCACCAAGAGACGCATGAGAAATTATTGTTTCACCTACAGCGCAGTCTAACAAAGACTTCCATGCTCCAGAAAGAAAGAAAGAAAGAAAGAAAAGAAGATACCAGTACCATGAACACGTTGTAACAACTCACCAAAGTTGAAGTGTAAAGCCGATAATTGTAAATATCATAAACCTCAAATGTTGCCGGAATTATACCATTTCTGGTGATATTGAGGATGGTTTAAGTTTTAGGGTTTACCATGGTTTACCATGGTTTACCACATCACAGCATAGTCTGTCAATCCCGAGTTCGATGACATCTATCTCAGAGAGTTAATAGATGTCATCTGGGTCTGGTAACGAAGGCAGCCCAAAATCCATTGGTTAGTTTGTTCATGTTCAATTCTCAAATACGACAAGTTTGAGGTATAAAATACAAGTTCGGGGTAATTATACCCCGTTTTCAAGTATTTTCAGACACACCCATCTATTTACAATGAAATTCTGCAAGTGCCATCGAAACCTGTCCTGTAGACGCTTCTTACACCGCCTCCGGTGTGCGACTAAGCACCGAGGAAAGTCCTGGCATGGCTGCGCGCTTGCGCACAGCATCCCACAGTGAAGCATTGAGCTTGATTATCTTGATTTAATTCTCAAAAGAAATGGGTGTCTTTGAAGATAGATTAATTAAATTAATGTGGTATACAGATTAGTGTGGGGATACAGAATTGTGTCCACAGACTCCCAAATTATCAATTGAAATCTATCATTTTTTTTCAATTCCACACTATTGTGTACCCGGTACCTTGTTTTTTCCACACTGTTCTGTACCCCAAATTTGTTTGGGGGGGGAGGGGGGGGGCCCCCCTGTACTAATCTGTATCCTACATTAATTAATTAAATGGTTGACCATCATGTTCATTCATTTTCCCCATTAGAATGGCAATTTTATGAATTTTTGCTGGGTATCCCATCTCCAAAGCCTCATCGCGCATGAGAACGTTGAGAACGTTGAGAACAAGACGGCTCGGCTCCTGGAAGCTACGACTGATCCAAAAGTTGCGCTAGATATAGAAATCGAAAGATATGCATGTGTACCCTCTGGTGAACGTTTACATAGCAATGGAAAATTCCCAATTTATAGCTGGGAAAATCCACTATTTCTATGGCCATTTTCAATTGCTATGTTAGTTCACCAGAGGGTATATATAATCAAATATAATCAATACACCAAAAAAACAACAAGTGTTTCTCCAACAGTAGCCCGCTTGATCATACTTGATCATACTTGATCACAAAAAAATCACAGTACCTTCATGCACAATTCCAGATATTCCAGCAGTTCAGGAACTATCATCATCTGTGGAAAAATATGAATGGTGGATGTTCCATTGCTACGTTTGATGATCACCTACACCGTAGAAGCCATGCCCATAGAAGCCAGAGCCCAGACCCATCATTTACCCCATATGGCGGTTTCCATAAATGGGGGTACCCCAAAATGGTTGGTTTATAATGGAAAAATCCCAAACAAAATGGATGCTTTAGGGGTACCCCCCGTTTTAGGAAACCTTCATATTATTTTTTATGCTTACCCAACTTTTGTGGGTCCAGTCTGCCAAAGTAACCTCCGCAGGCGTAGCAATGAAGCGCTCTGCATGCTCTGCCGCAAATTTGGCCGAGTTGTCCGATTCCATGCGGTGAGTGAAGAACTCCACATTGAAAGACACTTTGGGCAGGCGCTGACCTAGATTTGACTATCATTGAATCATATAATAATAAATATACCTTATAATTCACATACAATGATGTTGAGTCATTTAAGTCTCCTTCTTCCAGCTTAGCAAGTCAGCATCCATTTGTTTTCTGGTGGTGAAAGCGCCTCGATACTTTGCACGTCTCCAAAGAATAATGTGGTGTGGCGGGTGTGGCGGGTGTGGCGTGATTCCATACTTTGCCAAGATGCAAAAAGCTTTAAAACACTGCTGCCATGTTTGCCCGCTTTTCTGCCGCCTGGAGCTGAAATCACATCACGAAAGCGCCGAGATTGTTTCGGTGTGGCGGTAACTGAGCCTCTGGGCAACACGGAGCTGCATCCTCGTCGAATGGTCCTGGTATTTGACTTCACATTGGAGGGAAAAAAAACTGTGTGAACTGCTTGTCTTTCAAGAGTTTCAAGGGCACAGTTCCCCAAACATCTAACTTCAGAATGCAAATATTTGTCATTTATTGTCATAAGCCCTCCAGTAAATCAACATAGATGTGATATGGAATCTATGGGCTCTCTAGGAATCTATACATGGTGGATCTGGTGGATGTTCCATATATTTTCAATTTGGAGGACAGTAGGATGTAGGACAAGCATGGACAAGCGCTCTTCCAAAATCCCTGTCCAGCAAGACCGCATCGCGTGGCAGGAATTTCCACCTTTGAGGATTTGTTTCTGGATCCCAGGCTTTCAGATAGGCCTGCCGGGATTGGAGCAGCATCGATATCAGTGATATCAGTGACGACATGCCAAACGACATGCTGCAGGTCCAGTGAACTAACTTGATATATAGTGAACTATATAGCCAAACAGGGGCCCCATATCCCAGCTTATACTCCCAGATGCACCCCCAAGTGCTTCAACATGGTACCCTCAAAAGAAACATAATGAACAATACATCCCTTAGCAAAGAATCAACGCCGGAGTCCCCGCCTTGCGTCTTCTCTTCTTGTAGCATTTTTCGCAGAGCTTAAGCGCCTCGGGCTTCTGCCTGGTGCCGTTTGGATGACATTTGTCAGGTATCATGATGTTATTGGAAGTTACATGAAGTTAAGAAAGAACGCTTTGCACCATCTGCAAACAACAGCAAACTGGAACTAGAACAAATAAGAGACGGAAATATGTTGAAACAACTCTTGGATACTCTTGGCACTTCGCACATAGGATACACAAAATAAGCTGCCTCCCTTTCTTCCAGCGCTCATACCCTTCAAAATAGACATCGGGAGTGTTGGCACACCTCAGCCCATCAAAAATACGGTTTCAGCTCCTGCTGACGTACTCGAGGTGGCTTTCTCAATACCAAAATGCAGCTGATTTAACCATGAGTTTCCCGTAAAATGCTGCAACATGCTGCAATCCATGGGGAAATCCCTTGGTCAATTCCACCATTTATTCAACTTATTCTCCAGACCCAGGTGGGTTTAACATATTTTCACATGACAAGCCAAGGAACCCATCACATGCCACTTGACCCTCATTGCTCCGTTTTCTGTGGCCAGGACATAGACGATGGGAGTGGTTCATCTGGCATGACAATGATCAGAGTTGGTTCGATCCCTGGAACTATACGAGCTAGATCGAGCTAGGGCCGAAGGATGTTTATTGGTTTTGAAAGGGACTTATGTCATAATTATGTTTGATATATTTTAAATTATTTTAATATGTTTAATTTATTTGGCCCTGTGACAGACTCCTTTATTGCTGTGTCCTTCTGAAATTCTGTGTGCCTTTAAGAAATCCGTAGACAAATCGTAGACAAACCGTGGACAAACCGTAGAAAGCTCCTTTTTTTTGCCTAGAAAGGACATTGTTTGGCGTAGAACGCGCGTTGTCTTGCGAAGATTTTTGGGTCCAAAATAACTCCGACGATGCGAAATATATGTTCTATCCATGTCACAAATTTCAATCGAAAGATGGGCAAACCGGAGTAAGTCCACAAAACAAAAGAACCGCCTTTGCGGCTTTGCGGCAAAAACATCCTTTGCAACGCAAGGCATTATTAAGTGCTCTGGACTCCTGGACTTATTGGGTTGTTGAATATATCATTCTATTGAATTCAGTATGTATAGCAATATCAAAAGTAGTAGTATTGAAGTTTATCTGGAGCAGGCTGACAAACACCTGGAACCAGAGAGTCACACTTGTCAAAAAGATGCAGTGGAGAGGACGTAAGCGTCCCACCTTTCTTCATACAAATCGAAAAACTCCGCTCACTGTTCATTGGCACAGCATGTGGATATCCCCTCACGCATCGACGCATCGACGGATGATTGAAATCAAGTCGTCCCCGTCATCCCCGTCGTCCCCGGCCACATACCTCGCCTCATCTCCTGGCCCGAAAGATCCGAAAGCGGAGAAACTACTTTCCCGCCAGACGGATACCAGACAGATACCAGACGGATACTTGAATGCAGACATCTCAGAGTGGTGAAGTCGGAAAAGGTCAAGAAAAAATGACACAGGTCTATCAGCTTCACAAACATCAGGGAATCCCCATGGATCGATGAAAATAGGCAGTCGTGATTTCGGAAGAGCTGGTCATCACCACCATTCCCATCATACAATCAGTCCTCTCAGTGTGGATATCCACTGGTTCACCACCTTCCGGTTGACTCTCTCGCTGTCAACGGTGGCTGCACTTGCAGAATATTCAGCTTCGGCTTTGGCCATACACTGTGCCCTCAAGTTCAGATACCCCTGGCATCACACAGACACAGCTCATGCGATTTACCTCAAACATCACTTGGCAGAAGTTGAATGGATTGATTTAAGCGAACATCTGTATGATATATACAAGAATCCGTTTTTTTCAGTGATTATGGAGGTTTCAACTGGAATTTGTTTCCGTTCGTTTCCATGGGAAAAGTCCAACTGCGCCTTTCGTCTTTTCGTTCTGTAGCCCACCTTGCACGGCTCAAAAACCCCCTCGATCATACTGAAGGATGGGATCAGCTCTGTGATAAACAGCAGAACGGGTACTTCAAGCTAAGTTGAAAATTCGGAGCCGCATCATGCCCCATCCCCTCCTGATTCTGCGAAATCAAGTCGTCCCAAATCACCTCACAAGGAAGAGAGCTGCACATTCATCTGATCTGCTGTGGCATGGCTTTTAGGAGGCCTCCATGTTTTTACGACTCTTGGTGGCTAAGTTTCAGCGGGACGGAGCTCCCGACTAGATGGATGTCCTTTAAAGATGCAAGTCCATTAGTGGTAACATCCTCCTTCCATCGGGGTAACGACAAACCCCTCGTCGTAGTGGGTCTATGGCTTTTCAGAGCGGCAAGGCACGTATTTCGGAATCTGCCAAGAATGTGAGATGAATTCCGAGTCCCAGGACCCGGCAACACACTTCGCCTTGTATCCTGGCCCGATCCCCAAAGTAAAGAAAGTAGCTTCCCGCTTAAAGCAGTTAGGAATAGTTAGGATATTTGAATGCAAACATATCTCAAAGCCGGGGTTATATGGAAGTCAAACATGTCCACCTGTGTCCACCTGTGAAGACTGGCACATCTTTGGCTGTCCTCTCAACGTGGATATCCACTTGTTCACCACCTTTTCGTTGATTCTCTCGCTGGAAACAGGATCTGTTGATATCGTGGCACTTTCCACCATCGGCCATGAATCCAATGTGAAATTCCAGCGGGGACCTGTCAACGGTCCAACGGTCAAGTCATTGGGTATAACCCATGGTAATGACTAACATAGCTATTGAAAATGGCTATAGAAATAGGGGATTTTCCCATTAAACATGGTGATTTTCCATAGCTATGTAAACGTTTACCAGAGGGTACCCCATGGTACCCCAAAATGCCAAAATGGGCTGGTTATGGCTGGTTGATGATCCCGTTTTGGTGAGACCAACCGATGTCTAAAGAAAGGATCTGAAAAAGATGTCTGAGCAGAGCAGAAAACCCCTGTTGGAGAATAACGGAAAAAAGACCGGAAATTCTCATGGAGATCATGATTATGATAATCCCCAATAATTACGTTGGGTAGGTCAAGCCTCTATACAACTAGTCATCAACCAAGTTGTTTTTCTTGGGAATACCTTCAGTCCTATGGCGAACAATCATCACAAATTTGGGGGTACACGATTTCCAGACAAACGCACGTATGTCTTTACTAATGTCCCATCCCCTCTCCATCATTGGCAATAGTCTTGAGAAAAATGAGACATTTTACTCTAGTCTATATAATCCCCAATATTTTGTGTGTGGATGTGTGTACTATAACATACTATAACCCCTCTTGCACGTTTTAACTCAACCAACTGGGCTTGACATCACTGCCTCCGTTCCGAAGCCAGGGTCGGAGATCCTGCAGGCGGCTCTGTCGCAGCACTGGCAGCGCCATCTCGGTCAAGAAGCGTTGAAAATCGCTCAGCCGGTGACCTGGTGAAAAGCATGGTGAAAAGCGGCAGACAAGTGAAAACCATTGAAACCCTACCCTCTGGTAAACTAACATGGCTATTGAAAATGGCCATTTATAGTGGCTTTACCCATTAAAAATGGTGATTTTCCATAGTTATGTTAGTTTACCAGAGGGTAGGTGCCCACAGGCGAACCATGGTGCTGTTTCTGGAAGATGTTTCGCTCGAAAGTGGGTCATTTCTTGGGTAAATCAAGCAGTGAATATTCGATAGATCTCGCACTGGGGTCCTATAACATGTGTATAGCTACCTGGTGGATACAAACGGCATTGTTTTTTGATGTAACTCCACTTGTAGTTGATGACAGTTGGTGGCACCACTTGCATATTTTGGCAGGATGGCAACCTGGCCCCCGACCTTGTTCTTTCCAAGCTTTGCTCCAGAGAGTTTTGAGACGTAGCAAAGCTTCTTCAGCATCGCCTCCTTGAAACTTCTCGGCATTGCCCCCGGCATCGCTGCAAAACTGGACTTCGGCCATCTCTCTCCTTTCAACTTCAACGGCATTTTGCTGATGTCAGGACTGTCTGAATTGAAGCTATTGACTCACACATCTGTGAGCTTTTGGACTCGCAAATGCCAGCAAGGCAAAAGCTATTCAAAGCAGGCCATGCTTCCTGATCTGTTCCTCTTCTTTGGCATTAACAGGCGCTCGCACCACTTCTTGTGCTGCGACCTTTTTTCCTGGCACTACCCACACAGACCTCAACCGCAGGATCGATCAAATTCTGAGATGAGTTTCTCAACAAAGCCTGGCCCCAAAGTCCAGTTTTGAGATTTCTTCGTTCACTGATTCACTGATTGAGGGTCTTGTAAAGATCCTGTGGTGGCTCCAATTGCTTGTGTTAAACCCCCTCCCAGATCTCCCGCATCTCCCAGGACTTGTTGGCACAGGGCCCAGAATTTCCACAAAATCGCCAAAATTCTGTCCGCGGGTCCCCCTTGGCTGCGGAAACGCCCTCAGGTCCTCCATGTCCACCTTTCGCCGGGTTAGGCGCAGCCTTTGTCGTGGGGAGGTCCATGCCACGCGCCATCTTCCAGGACCTCGGCCGTGGCGCTGATGGCTGTGGTGAAATCTAAAGACAAATTGAAGTCAACCTGAATAATCATTTGGGTATGGATCAATACCTATTAATACCAGTTTTAGGGGGATGAACATCCATTTACCAGCTATTTTGATGTTCACCAGGGGTACAAGGTTTTGACACACTGCCATTTCGGCATCTTTGGCATCTTCGGCATCTTCACCCATAATCTTTAATATTCATACAAGTAATGAACAACATCTTGACTGCAACTGGCTTAGACTTTAACTTTAGAGCCTTCACAGCCTCCACCTTCTAAAATTATGGGGAAACAGCTAAATCCATCTATATAATTCCACTGGCTCACTATCATCGAATCCTCATTTCCCCATTCAAATTGCCACTTTGAAGTAGTGGGTAATACTAATTAAATTGGACACACCCAAATCCAGTTAAACATTCAGCCATAGCCGCTGAAAAACTGCTCGAAGCGAGACGAAATGTACTGCCATGCACTGCTTTCGGCTGGGCGCCCACCCAACCTGTGGGCGCTGAGATTAGATCATCGAATCATCTTGGATCGTTGTGGGAACAAGCACTGGTAGCAATCCCTGACTGTAACTGTTGGAGCGAATTCCAACCAACATCGTGCAACTGTTGCTCAATTACATCTAAATTTCAGCTCCAGCTTGCGATCTTGGCCTTGTCCACTCGGCCATAGTGACGTAGTACACTACCTCCAGAGAAGAAGGCTGTTGCAGCACGGCCATCATCTGCCAACACTTCGTCTGATCGATTACTTTCTTTGCCGACGGTTGGCACCAACGAATTCTGGCCATAAGATCTCCTGAGCGCTTGATCTTCGGAAAGTGTGAAGCTTGCATGATTTTCCCCGAGGGCTTCTTCTTGTGTGTCTAGTCTAGTGGAATACACCAGTATATGTCTATGTGACTGTACCAAATATCATCGAATTATATATTGTATATTGTATATAGTTATAAACGTATCTGTCCTGCAGTTTTAGGAAGGTTTCAGCAAACACCACAGACCAACTTTTTGGCAGGAATTCTATATTATATACATGTGTATTACATATAATATATTTATACCAATATACCAACTATATATTATATATATTATATATTATATGTAATACACATGTATATCATCTTCCTGTAGTGTCTTGGCCAATGGCTGCACTGGAGTCAAGGCTCTGGTATGTTGAAGCCATCCGTGGCTCAGTCGCATCGGGCGGCGACTGAATGACTTTGCCGCGCTTCTCTGGCTTTGCGCCTCGGCACCCATCGACTCCCATCCCCCACACGAAACTGTGGTGCAATGATATGTCTTCACAGTATGAACCTGAACGGGGTCTGAGATTATATCTATTGTATAATTGTATATATATATATATATTATAATATGTATATATTATACATGCCATCCATATTGTGAATGGTCTGATAATCCAAATTGTCAAGGAAATGTTCCTCCATTTCCATCAGATGTCTCGTGGAAACCCGTGGCGTGTGCGCTGCCGGAGCACTGGAGTTTCTGATGTAGACAGGGATCACTTTGGTGCAGAGACTGGGATCAAAGCTCAATGGTTCCTGCGGCACCCACTCAACCGAGCAACTGGAGGGCAGGCACCTACTGGGCATTGGAGTGTTCTTTCACAAAAATGTTAGATATTAGTTTTTAAATGTGTTTAATAGAGTTTTTACATGTGTTTACTGAGTATGCGAGCTTTTCGATGAAATGTTCTACCCTTTGAGGGAAGCGTTCGACACTGCATTCCGACTTCGCGTCCTGTGGCCTGGCAGAGATAAAAATCCAACGAATACCCGAAGTGCCATGCAGCTCAGGAACCTGCACCCACATCTCAACAAATGACCTCTTGCAGAGAAAGGCAATCATGGCCAATCATGACTGTATAGCCTTGGCATGCCTTGGCTGTACCGCGCCAATCCGCCAATCTGGGATCTGCCGAAAATGCGGTGTTTAAACTGTTTAAACCACTCCTATATCATTGTTCCTTGCATACTTCCCCCAACCAACTGCTCCGACCCTATCAGAAATTTCCATCTTTGGCCGAGGCGGGTCCAATGAATCCACTTCACTCTCCTGGAAGCAACAGGCAGCAACTTCATGTGAAGCTGAAACGGTAATTCATGCAAATGTATGCAAATGTTCAGTTCCCAGAAAGTGCCTCTTTCTCAGCTCTTTCGCACCCCTCCTTTCGCCCCCAATTGTGAACACATGCAAACTGTGTTTGGGTTTTGGTTGGGGTACCTTGGATTGCAGCCAGCGAATAGAAGAACCCCCGGGCCATTGGCCATTGTCCGGCCCTTTTTTGGAGCATCGTTTGCTCCTGAAAATGAAGCAAGGAGGCCTTGGAATTCATGTGCAGCTGCCATCCAATTCTTCCAGGTGCCTTTGCCACATCCAAAGCTTGGCCACTGCCGTTCCACTGCACAGGGAAAGTGTCAGAATGCACCTGGCCGGTCCCAAGGTCCCAAACACAGATCTGGTCTGCCAAGTCCTTTGTCGATCGGTGAAAAAATGCCCAGAAAAAAACGCAGAAACTTTGGCCATGTGTAGATAGTTCCAGAATCTTTGCCAATGCATCCTATTTTGGGAGGTTGTCCCGACTTGAGCCCCATATCGGTCCACCTCAAAGGCTGACAGATCCAGCCCACCACCAAAGAGGAGGTGGCAAGCAGCATTGGACACCAAGGCAGCCTCCAAATTCTGCACCTGGGACCCCGAGTTGCCATCCAAGGTATTAATCATGTTAAGAGATTTCAATTCGGAAACCCACAGTGAAAGGTCGTACCAGAATTTTCAGAAACAGTCATGATGGCAGGCACTAAGGTTCAGAATTCCGCTGCATGACTTCTCAAAGATGATCTGGGAACTAACTCAAATGTGACCGCCTGACTCTTGATCTTGCGCAAGGAGTACATCACAGAGCCACCCTTGAATTCAATGGTGGACTTGAAGAGGAACATGGTGCGGAACCAATCTTCAGATCTTTCTGGAAAGATCGCCTTGCAACAAGGAACGCAAGAAAACGTTGCAAGATGTTGCAAGTCGTGTGCATGCATAAAGAACATTGAAGAACTTCCAGTGGGACGAGCACTGGCCAACAACCCAGCCTTTTCATAGGCTTTGTGGCTTTCCACTTGTGGCCGCAAGAAGCTGACTAAGATCAACTTGCGTGCTCCCAGAAGTAGGTTCCACAGACCTTCAACGCATCACGGTGCGCACAAACAGTCTGCACGCGGCTCTGACTGAATCCCACCTGCTCGCCCATCATCAGTCAACTGTGAAGTCAAGGGCCAATATTTACCGAAGACATCACCCACAAACCTTAGGCCCAAGATGGTCCAAGGTTGTGGATTCGGTTGCTCAGTGATACATTTCGACAGAATCAGACTGGAACAGCTAGCAAGCGCAAACCAAGTAGCCCAGCACCAATTTTCAGCATGTTACGATAGAAGGGCATGTTCAAGAAGCCCACCAGACTACCGCCAATCTGCTTAAAGCGCTCTGCTGCCTGCGGACAAATGTGGGTCGAGATCTATGGTAGAAACATGTAGAAACCCGTGAGCGGTCGAAATCACCACAAAAAATGCTTTGATACGACCAGTACCCTTGGTTCCTCAAAAGTGCTGTGTGGTTCTGTTGCTGCCCGAATCCTGATCCATCACCTCCATACCTTGTGAGGTTTGGACATGGTCGACCGGTCGACCCAGCCTCAATCCCTACGGGGCCGCTGTCTGCCAGGACTTGCGCTGCTAGTGCTTCTTGGAAACTCAGGTGCCTAAACTGATATTCTGCATCTTCACCATCCGCCACAATCTTCACAAAAGGCACATCTCCCTGCTTAACAAATGTCATCCAAATGGGTAAGAATTCCGGCTTCTTGGCCAAGGCGGTCTCCACATCTTTCTGGCTGAAAATGCGCTTCTGATTCAGCTGGTTGTGAAGAGCCACCAGCTGCATGAGCTGTAAAATTTCATCGACCTGCTTGTCAAACTTGCCCAATTCCAACATCTTGCGCAAGCCCATGGCCTTAGAGAAGCTGCTGGTAACCAGCTGTGATACAGTGAATTCTTGATTTTCGTCGCCGGTCACGAATCTGGCAGCCAAGTTGCATAGAGCTCGAAAAGACTGGAAGGCATTTGGTTGGAGTTCACCAAGGCCATAGTCATCACTGCTAGAAGGACTGGAACTTCTAGAATTTCCTGCGACTAAATCACAGGCTTGAGAACCGCAGGTGGTGAGATGCTGAGAAAATCACAGTGCGGTGAAAGAACTGATGGATTTTTTGCAGATTCCATTGTCGTCCCCAGCTGTCCGTTCTTCTGTGCTCAGATGCAAATGTCAAGCAGGCAGATCTACAAATATCTACACTGGGCGCTTAGCTCCTTGAACAGCTGCATCCGTGCTTCCAACATAAAGTTCAATCCTCAGGTGACATTGCCACCTCCATGTGGCAGACCATTCTGTGATTTGCGAAGCTGACTGGAACAAATGGATATGTAATCGATTAATATCGATTAATTACCTGTCGAATTCACTGCTTGTTAATAATTATCCATCATGTTGCATATTACACAGCCACCACATAGATTGATGCTAGTAAATGGAGTAACATGTCATGTGTATCATCCACTTTCAACCAACCCACAAGGAGTGTCATCGAGATGCTTGCTTCCATCTCTTCGTGATATTGATTTGCGAGCTCTGCTCGGAAAAAGTTGTAAAGTTCGTGAGCGTGACTCACCTTGGCAGTTGTTTCGGGCGAACAAACAACGCAACACCAACTGAGTGTCTGAAAATGGGGGATACCCGGTATACCTCCAAGAATTGCATGTGAGTAGGGAACATGATGATTAACCAGTTGATGTCTTGCGTGAAAGGAGCATCATTGTACTCCACGATCATCTTGTAATGGAATTGCAACTCCACAAAGTGAAAGTCTTCGTTGCAGTGCAGCTGCAGTGTCAGCAAAACATTCCGAAATCTCGTGGGATCGAGGTCCTTGCTGGAAAACTTGTTTTTGACCCGGGCCAAGGTCAGCCTGATCTTTTGGCCATCAATCTCTGTTTCATAGCCTTTTTCGAACTTCCTCAAGAAGGTTTTCATCTGAGTAAGACTGCTGCACACCAAGCGAGCACGGACCACATCGACCACATTGACTTCCGGGATGAAATTCGGAAAGCGATCTGCATAGTCATCAGCAGCCTCAACCCAGCCCAACCATCCACTGGCTCTACCCGGGGATGTGGTTGTGAGATGTTATGAGTATTTTGAGGGTCATGAGGTTAGTATTTAAAAGAATAATACCTTCGCGTGGTTTACTCTCCCCAATACTACTTGTAGTTAAAAAAAAAAAGGAGGTTCCATGTCAGATCAAAACTCTTGAGTCGGTTCCATGTCAGTGCACATTTGGTTTGCTGATGTGGTGCAATTCTGGTATGGATTCACACTAACATGGAATCCTTACGGCTTCCATGGAAACACGAAGTGCGGGCCGCTGCCCTAATTCAGTTTCCACAAACAAAACAAAAGACAATGGGGAAGGGTGCCCACCCTGATGAAACAACAACCAATATCAACCAATGGCCTATGTGTATAGGGCCAAACTTGACACACCAAGAGGCCCAAGTCCAGAATTCAAAGCGTCAGATATGAACACCTTTACTTTTAGACTAAAATAGTGGGTCACTCTGGTATTCCTAACAAACTCAGGTAGGGTGACCTTTGCATCAGTCATCCTAAGCCCTACAACATCCCAAACCCGAAAACCCTGAACCCAAGACCCTAATCCCTTAAAACTTATATAAACAAAGTTAGGGGGAACCTTGAAGCCTAAACACCTAAACGCTCTAAAACGAATATCTCAAACCCTGAATATATTGAAAAGTGATGTTAGGCGAAAGAAGGTGTCTGGGTGTTTTTCATCACCCCTTTGCGGAGCCTTCTGCCCCACCTTTTTTTTTTCAACCATCAACCTGGAAGCTAATTAATTAAAATGTGTTGGGGCTCCCAGAATTTGACCCCGTTCTTTTTGCAGAAACTCTGATGTCAAAAATATGGATTTTTGACTTTTTGGTATTGATTCCAACCATTTACTGGTCCAAGCACATCACAAAAACATGTGGAACCATCTTCGGTGCGTTTCGCGGGCCGATCAGCCTGTCGAGGTGGTTCAGCCTCAATTTTTTCTCAACGACTAACCTGGAATGTAAATGGTCCTTTTAAAGAGGACCGTGAGCATGCTGAGCTTGGGGTTTCCAATTTTGATGCGATTCTTGTGTAAACTAGTAAATATGCTTCGGTGCGCTAACCTGGAACCCACAATTGCTGTTCAATGTTGAACGTTTTGAACATCTACGGTAATTGACATGCTTTGGGAGTGGTTGAGCTTCAATTTTTCTCTTGGCCACTAGGGGAACTGTGAGCATGCTCCAAGTAAAATCCCAGATTTTGCCGCGTGTTTTTAAGGCACAATTTTCAGTGTCAGAAACGTTGATCTGTGACCCTTTTGGGTAGTAACCAAGGTGGGGTATCTGTTGGAGTGATTGATTCCAACCATGTACAATACTGGTCCAATTTCATTGTCGGGGGCGAACGTGTATTGAAAACAGCTAACACAGAACTTTCAAGAATAAACTTGAAGACCAGTTTGGCCCCTGGTTAGCCTTGACATCACCCCTGAATGTCACAGATGGACTTGTTCAAACTCCATGTTATTCGTTTCAAAGTGCAGTTTGGGTGCAAGCTGGGCACGATGCTGAGGACAGGAGTGGTTATGTTTTTAAAACAGGTTGCGTGATTTCCCGGAGAACCAAATCAGTTCCACACGTTGGTTAGCGGATTTTAGGAAATGCGATTTGGAACAAGTTAGTATTCAGGAGTAGTGTTTGGAACGGGTTAGTTTGTGCTTGCACAAATTTTGGTGTGATATGATGTGATCGGATGGCAGCTTCACTGCTCTTACCCCCCTTTAGCTGTCTCTCTCTCCCTCTTGGCCCTCTTGGCTGCCTCTGCGGTCACGCCTTGCCTTCTTCTTATGTTTTGCTGGTAGCCTTTCCTTCACCTTTTGGACCTGCCTGCCAGGTTAGGGCCTCTAGGCTTTATGTCAGCTTGCTCCTCTTCCTGCCTTCGCCTTCTCCGAACACTCGCAAGCTCGCAGGCTCGCTGGGCCCCGAACCGATACATTATGCAAGATAAAATGTCAAATAGAATTCCCAACAAATGTGAAATAGAGTGTCAAAATATACGTCAAATAAAATGTCTGAAGATATAAATATATAGATATATAATTATATGTGTCAGATGAAATGTTAATGTAGAATATGTGTCAGTGAAAATGTCAGAGTATATGTCATTTGGTGGAGACCACTCGACGCAAAGCAATTTCGAGTGCAAAGTTACTTTTTCAACATAGACACCAGAACTATTGAACTATTGCAATGAAATCCACTAGTATTGCCCAAAAAAAACGTAGCAAATCCCACGGCCAACAGCCCCAAGCCCCAGCGCCTTCTCAGTGATACGAACAGGATCTTTCAATCGACCACAGAGCAACTCAGCCGGAACTGGCATCTCCTCGAGCACAACCATGAAAGGAGCTAGGCAGCTAAGCAGCTAAGCTTACATCATCCCAAATAGGGGTGTACCATGGTATACCGTATATATTACCCAAACGTAAAGGGAAAAATTGGGGATGGTTGAGTCAGTGAGGGTTTACATGGGTTTATAATATGAGTCAGTTCCCAGTTTTTTTCTGGTATTTCCGGTGCTCAATCAACACTGAAGTAGGGCACGCACGCACAACAAGCACCCATTTTGTGGAAAGTTGAGCTCCTGGAAACCTCCCTGCGACTCGTTGTGGAAAGATGTGGCTTTGATTAACTCGTCCTGCACATCTTGACATACTGCCTGGCCCGCTTGAGCAAGGGATCAAAAATTCTGCCGGGTGGGTCCGCCCAAAAAGCGAATATGCCAAAACGGCAATTTGCATAGTAGGGGAAATGATAGTGGATATTAGTGGATTTTAGGATTTTTGTGGGACCCCAGTTTTGGACAGACCAATGTGTTGATTCAGATCCTACGCACAGTGACATTTTACGCATCTCTTACGCATTCTACGAATGTTCCATTTGTCCACCCCACACAGCATCCACAGCCACAGCAACGGCAACCTCTATGGTCTTCTCGAACACTGGCTTGAAGTGCTCCGCCACAGTCAGCAATTGGTCTGTGCCGGACATGACCTGATGGCGGCATTCCCAAAAAAAGAGGTCGATAACTCAACATATTTCAACAATCACCAGGAATCTCAGCATATCTCAACCCAACCCAGCCCTAATCTTGCCACAAGGTGGCCTTTAACCAAAGCTCTCGGTGCTTTTGAATTTTCATCTTCGCAGCCAAGTTGTAAAGTTTTCGAGCCAAGGATGGACCATAATCGAAGGCCTCTGTTTCTGGGAATTTCTCCTGCCAAGCTGGAGATCTGCTGTCAAGCTGTATTCCCACTCTTACCCGCAGTTGCTGCATTGATGCATCTGGATATATGTCAAAATATATCGAAATGCTCAAAATTGGAGATCCCAAAAGGTTGGATGGTCTGATATGTTTGAATATGTTTGATATATCGAAATGTCAAAGTCACCCGAGATCAGAGGAGAACTGGCAAGAAAACTTGGTCTCCTGCACCACTTGCTCAAATGCTGCAGTTGGTTTCTTCTCTATTGACATCTGGTCCATCAGACCTCACACATGTGGAGGGAGTCTTGAAATGCACATGTTTCACCTAAAAAAAATCCTCCAAGATTAGGATCCAAAAATATTGAAATCCATTGCTTGGGGATCGAAAAATCTCCTGACATGGTTTCACCAAGTTCACAACCATTCTGACATGGGGCATACATCCCACTTTTTTGGGCTTTGTCTGGAAATAGGGTATGCCTAGATCCACTGGTTAATCATAATGTCTCATAACGTCTCCCTCATTTTAATGCCCATTTTTGGGGATAGACCCCCAGTTTCAAACACATCCATATATTCCAGAAATGCGTTTGTTGACGTTTGTCCTCTCGGCCCCTGAGCCAAGCGAGTCAAGCTTCCAAAGAGATCGTCTGTCAAGTATGCACTGGCAGCCTTCAAGTACTCTGATGTTGGCTCCTTGCCTGCAACATGCAGCAAGTGATGAAGTTGCGTGCTACCTTGACCCCGAGTTAACGCGGAAAAAGTGGCTAGAACATGTCTTAGATATGAAAATATGCTTAAGTGCCACTCATGAAGATGTTGCCGATTCATTTTTGTGGCCCGGATGTGGTGACGTTGGCACTTTTGAGCATCTGCTGGGCGTGCCCGCACCGCCCTGCTGACATTGATATTCCACCTCGACCGAGTGAGTTTCTTACCGCTCGGATTGGGCTTTTGCTTGGTTCGCATGTTGACATTGACGTTGTCCATGATTGGATGATTTTTGTGCAACGATGTGTTTGTCAGTCGAGACATGGTGATACCGTGCTCTTGCCCTGCATGTTTTCATGGTCTTTTTTGGTCGGTGATTGGGTTTTTCGTACCCCTGCAGTTTCTGGTTTTGCTTAATGTGGGATTGCCATCATTCTCCTCTTTTTGGAGTCTCTGGGGTCCTTGCTAGCCTTTGGTGTTTGTTTGGGGCCTTTTGGCCCTATTGCTGGGGGGTGAGATGTCGGGTCTTCTCGGCACCTCTTTCCGTGCTCTGTTTGCTGAGGGGCAGTTCACGATAAAGTCTACACACATGAAAATATACTTACACATCTTACAGAAAGTGATGGTGATGCTTCGCCAAATTGATGGTCTAGATTCTAGATCCTAGGTTTGCCTCCCCAAACCCAAACAGGACCTGATGTCAATGGCAAACTTCATTGCGCCCAGCTGCCTTCGGCTGTAGCCTTGGCAACCTTTCCTTCCAAGGTGTGTTGTACCATCGCTGGGTCCCATGACAAGGCTTCTCCGGGTCGTTCTCTCTGCCTTAATCCCACAATCAAAAACTAGGCTTTTCTCCATACCAAGTCATCCAAGTCCGATGACATCCCATGTGCAGCAAAGTTTCTTGAAACGATCCGGCGCCGGAAGGTGTTTCTCCAAATAACGCCGATCCTTGTGATCTGGGAAGGCCTCATTGAAGTAGATCTTGTCATGCGTGGCACGTATCTCCTTGGTGGCAGGTTGGAATGAGCATGTTTCTCCACAACAATTCTTTCATATTCAGAAAACACTCTCATTTCAGAAGGCTCCAACGTTGTTGCCTACGCATGCCGCTCTGTCTCTGTTGTTCCCCTCTTAGCATTGCTTATCACCCGCGTGCCGAAACCTGTTGGGAAACAGTGCTGCCTGGACTATTCCTCTCGAACTGTCAGCTTGATCGCCCAAGTCTCGGCAAATCTCATGAGTTTCTCAAAGAATTCGTTGCCTTCACTCCTCACCTGGTTCAAGATGATCTGTTTCTGCTGCTCATCGGATAGGGGTTTCAGCCATATATCCGCGAAGGATTGCTTCAGGATACCATCGCTACTCAGGCCCTCTGGACGGGAAGTCAGCACCAGCGAGATGTTCATAGGAACCAATCGCCTGATGATGTAGCTCTGGAGAACTCCCTTCACATCGGATGCTTCGTCGATGCCGTCTAATATCACCTTGTCATCCCATATAGGGAATCACCCAAGGACCCCAAGGACCGGACACATCAACAATCCAACTTGACCCAACCGGCACATGGGTCAAAACTAATGAATGGCCTTCAAAATAGATGGTGAACACATAATAATAAACTGTGAATAAACTAGTAATAACCTGTGAATACACTGTGGATAAACTAATAAAATACTGTTTAAGAAACTGTGAATAAACTGGTAATATACTGTTCATAGACACTGAATAAACTGTTAATAACCTGTGAATAAACTGTTGTTGTTAATAAACTGTTAATAAACTGAAAATAAATTGATAATAAACAATGAATAAACTGTGAAAGAACTGTTAATAAACCGTGAATAAACTGTGAATACACTGGTAACATACTGTTAATCAGTTGTGAATAAACTGTTCATAAACTGTGAATACACTGTTTATAAACCGTGAATAAACTGTGAAGAAACTGTCAATAAACTGTTCATAAATTGTGAATAAACTGTTCGTAAACTGTGAATCAACTGTTAATAAACCGTTTATAAACTGATTTAAAAAAAAAACTGTTAATACTTAATAAATGTGAATAAATTGTGAATAAACTCTGAAAAAACTGTTAATAATCTGTGAACAAACTGTTAACAAACTGTCAATAAACTGTTAATAACCTGTTATTAAAATGGTAATAAACCGTGCAAAAACTGTGAATAAACTGTTAGCATAAACTGTTAATCAACTTTGAACAAACTGTGAATAAACAGTGAATAAACTGTTGACAAACTGTGAACAAACTGTTCATAAATTGTGAATAAACAGTTCGTACAATGTGAAGAAATTGCCAATGAACTGTGAATAAACTCTTAATAAACTGTGAACAAACTGTTCATAAACTGTGAATAAACTGTTAATAAACTGTCAATAAACTGCAAATAAATTGTTCAAAAAATGTGAATAAACTGTCCATAAACTGTGAATAAACTGTTCGTAAACTGCTAATTAACTGGGAATAAACTGGCCATAAACTGTGACTACCTTGTGAATAAATTGTAAATAAATTGTGAATAAACTTTCAATAAACTGGTCATAAACTGATCATAAACTGTGAAGAAACTGTTTGTAAACTGTGAATAAACTGGTCATAAACTGTGCAAAAACTGTTCATAAACTGCTCATAAACTGTTCATAAACTGTTCATTAACTGTCAAAACTGTTCATAAATTGTGAATAAACTGTTAATAAACTGTAAATGAACTGTGAATAAACTGTGAATAAACCGTTACTAAACTGTTAATAAATTGTTCGAAAAAATTGAATAAACTGTGAACACAACGTGAATTAACTGTGAATAAACTGCTAACAAACGTAATTAACTGTTCATATGTGAATAAACGTGAATAAACTGTTCATATACTGTGAATAAATTGTGAATAAACTGTTCATAAACTGCCAATTAACTGTTAATAAACTGTTCATAAACTGCCAATTAACTGTTAATGAACTGTTCAGAAACTGGGAAAAAACTGCTAATAAACTGTTCATAAACTGTGAAGACACTGTTCATAAACTGTTCATAAACTGTTAATCAAGAGTGAGTAAACTGTTAATAAACTGTGAAAAAACGGTGAATAAACTCTTCATAAACTGTGAAGAAACTGTTCATGACATAAACTGCTAATAAAATGTGAAAAAATGAATAAATTGTTTATAGACTGTGAATAAATTGTGCATAAACTGTTCATAAACTGTGAACAAACTGTGAATTAAGTGTTCATAAACTGTTTAAACCGTTGATAAACTGGCAATAAACTGTTCATAAACTCTGCAAAAACTGTTCATGAACTGTTCATAAGCTGCTTACAAACTGTGAACAAACTTTTCATAAACTGATAATTAAATTGGATAAACTATCAATAAACTGTGGAAAAAATGTTAATAAACTGTTCATAGACTGTTAAAAAACTGTTCATAAACTGCTCATAAACTGTGAACAAACTGTTCATAAACTGTGAATAAACTGCTCATAAACTGTAAATGAACTGTTCAGAAACTGTTCATAAACTGTGAATAAACTGTTCATAAACTGTTAATCAACTGTTTATACACTCTGAATACATTTTCATAAACTGTGAGTAAAAGGTGAATAAACTGCTAATAAACTGTTCATAGATGGTGCATAAACTTTTCATAAACTGTGACAAAAATGTGAATACATGTTCATAAACTGTGAATGAAAGGTAAATAAACTTTTAATTTCGAATAAGCTGTTAATAAACTGTTCATAAACTGATAATAAAATTGGACAAACTCTCAAAAAACTGTGAATCAACTGCAAATACATTGTTCATAAACTGCTCATAAACTGTTCATAAACTGTTCATAAACTGCTCATAAACTGTTCATAAACTGTTCATAAACTGCGAAAAACCGGTGAATAAACTCTTAATAAACTGTGAATAAACTGTTCATAAACTGTGAATAAACAACTCATAAACTATGAATAAACTGTTCATAAACTGTGAATAAACTGTTCATAAACTGTGAATACCCTGTTCATAAACTGTTGATAAACTGTGAAAAAAATGTAAATACATTTTCATGAACTGTGAATAACAGGTCAATAAACTGTTCATCAATTGTGAATAAGCTGTTTATAAACTGTTCATAAACTGACAATAAAATTGGATAAACTGTCAAGAAACTGCGAATAAACTGTTCATAGACTGTGAATAAACTGTTGATAAACTGCTCATAAACTGTGAAAACACGGTTCATAAATTGTGAATAAATTGTGAATAAACTGTTCATAAACTGTTTATAAACTGTGAACAAACTGTTCATAAACTGTTCAGAAACTGATCATAAAATTGGATAAACTGTCAATAAACTGTGACAAAACTTTTAATAAACTGTTCATAAACTGCCAATTAACTGTTAATGAACTGTTCAGAAACTGTGAAAAAACTGCTAATAAACTGTTCATAAACTGTGAAGACACTGTTCATAAACTGCTCATAAACTGTTCATAAACAGTTGATAATTGTAAAAAAAATGTTCATAGACTGTTCATAAACTTTTGATAAACTGGTCATAAACTGTTCATAAACCGTTCATAAATTGTTCATAGACTGTTCAAAAACTGCGAATAAACTATGAATAAAACTGTGAATAAACTCTTAATAAACTCTTCATAAACTGTTCATAAACTGTTCATAAACTGTTGATCAACTGTTCATAAACTGTTCATAAACAGTTCATAAACTGGTCATAAACTGTTCATAAACTGTTGATAAACTGTTCATAAAATGTACATAATCTGTTCATAAACTGTTGATAAACTGTTCATAAACTATGAATAAACTGTTCATAAAGTGTTCATAAACTGTGCATAAACTGTGCATAAACTGTTCATAAACTGCGGAAAAACGGTGAATAAACTCTTAATAAAATGTTCATAAACTGTTCATAAACTGTGCATAAACTGTTCATAAACTGTGCATAAACTGTTCATAAACTGTTTATAAACTGTTCATAAACTGTTCATAAACTGTTCATAAACTGTCAGAAACTGTTCATAAACTATCATAAACTTTTCATTGTTCATAAACTGTGAATAAACTGTTCATAAACGGCAAATAAACTGTGAATAAAATGTTCATAAACTGTTCATAGACTGTTCATAAACTGTTCATAAACTGTGAATAAACTGTTCATAAACTGTTCATAAACTGTTCATAAACTGTGCATAAACTGTGCATAAACTGTGCATAAACTGTGCATAAACTGTGCATAAACT
>Ga0126342_10003013_pt1 | contig 27293 bp, 20 predicted proteins | sample Cyp1metagenome_FD_92528 | JGI IMG/M metagenome (GOLD analysis project Ga0126342, IMG submission 92528) | Coral microbial communities from Lord Howe Island, Old Settlement Bay, Australia - Cyphastrea 1 metagenome | ecosystem: Host-associated > Invertebrates > Cnidaria > Coral ... | reverse complement strand
TCAAGCACCTTTCGGTCCATCAGTGGCTTCGCTCTGCCATCCCTGATTCGCAACAACCAACCTCTCCTATAGGTTTCCTATTTTTGAAACTTCCGCCACCGCCTTGTGCGGTACTACTGGTACCGATAATTAATGCCAGTTTAATATCTCAGTATCTCATATATACAATTTCATATAATATATCAATAATAGTATCATCATATAATTATAATTTTAATTAATAATTATAAATAATATAATTATAAATATAAATATAACTATAATAAAATATTATTTAATATCATGAAATATAACTTACTTTATAACTTATAACTTATAACACTTAATAAAATTTCGTAGTTCCTTGCGCTGGACTAGTCACACCATATGAACCATGATTCATGATGGGATCCAAATTCCAATTTGAAGCAAACCCAGATGTTATCCTCACTGTTCGGCTAAGAACACTTCCTCTGACAACAGCTCTTCTTCGACTTCCGTGAACGATGATCCGGATGACAGCAGTGACGATGAGCACAACCATGAGACTCAGCTACATTTGTGTGCAAGTAACACAAGGTTCTGCGATGGATGGATTTTGATGTTTTTTTGGCATGATTCACACTTTATGGAGTAGAAGGACGTTAACTGATTTGAGAATAAATTTAATAGAACGATAATCTGTACGAACTGAAATAGCCTGAGTCATAGTTGTTCAAAAATTCAGCGTAGTTTTAGTGTAATCAGATTAGCAACTTAGTTTCGATATCACAAAGAAGTGATGGACCATTAATATTGATATGGACCTGATGTTGGCATGATCTACCTTACTGATACTGATACTGATACACTGATACGTTACATGTTACATACTGGATACTGCGTGGATACTATTTTTGAACACGGTAAACAACATGTTAACATGGTCACGGGACAGGTGTGTGTGTTTCAAGGTTCCCGCCTCTTTTGTGAACCAAGGACTCTGCCTTCAAGACCGTGAAACCACAGAATATGTTCAGTGTTTTCCCCAGAAAATGGATGGAAAGGCAACTTGGCTCCTTACTTATTGACACTCTCAAAATATAAACTCCACTGAAATCCCATTGCTTTGACCTGAGGAATTTGTCATTAAGGAAACCTCTGCACGACTGTTTGGCAAAACAAACTTATACTTTTAAAATACTTTATCATTTCAAACCAGTTTCAAAAGAATCTATTCATTCCAGGATTCCAGGATGAGATAGTCATTTTAATATTCTTTATGACGACGACTAACGCGACCACAATAGAATGAACATTCCTTAGTATTTCTGTCTATTCTCAGGTATGTGACACTGCTGAATCTGGACGTTCCCGACTTCAATGTTCTGATGGGACGCAGGACAGCGAGGGAAGGATGCTCACGCATTTGATTCGTTGATTTCAAGATCCAACGTGTTTCAGTTCTGGTGAAGTGTTTGGGTTGTTTTGTTTCTGTGACGCGTTCACACTGCTTGGCTAGGATTCGTGTCTGGGGATGCTGCGAAGGGACAGGCATTGTGGCCTACTTGATGTTTCTCACCTGAACTGGCCCACTCAGTTCTTTGCAGTGAAACTAATTTGAACGTTTTTGACATGGTGTTTAAAGAGTGCAAGCAACTTGTTTGATGGTTGGTCTCAAAGATTTTCTCTCTCTCTCTCTCTCTCTGGTTTCTGTTTTGGTGGCCAAGGAAACACTTCAGTGAATCCTGCGGGTTGGAATCTGACCTGCTTTTCAGCAACGAGATAGACCCAAAGGCCAGGGATTGGTGCTTGAGACAGGGGAGTTGCTTCTTGGCTGCAACATGTTTCCTATGCCTTCCAGTGGCTACTATAGAAGCAAGGTGATGAAACGGGGTATTCCATTTTTTTGGGGGGGTATTCTATGAGCAGAACACATCCTGGATCATTAACATAACATAACATCATAATATGATGAGTTCATAGTCACATAGTCATAAGTAGTCATGAGTCATGAGTCAAAAGTCATGAGTCATAAGTTGTACCAAACGTGATCGAATCATGTCATGTCACTATATCTACCACGAATGACAACCTCGAATTTAAGTGTGTTCGTGTTAGTTCTTTAGTCAGGGTTAGTTGGTTCTGGGCGTCGACAGGGTTGCAGTTTCTTTGCTTGGAACTCAGGGCAACACTTCTATGCAGACGTGACAAACTTTGAGGAAGCAGCCTACTGCCACGTTTGCCAGTGTGAGCACGATCAGAGCATCGACCCTTGGCACTTGAAACTGTTGAATGGCCGAGGCTTAAGTTTTCGCCGCTGTGTTTCAGGGTCATGGTCGATCATTCATCTAAGGACACCCTGCAGTCGGATTTAGCTGTCATGGGCATTCCCTGCCCCCTGTTTTCGCGGTTGAATCAGAAAACAAGGGGCACAGGAAAGGGATGGAACCCGTTTTTGCAGCGACTTGGCAAACATGGTATGCAAACACAGACAGGAAACGGAGCGGCTTAGATTTTGTGTGAACTTTTGGAAGTCACTGTGTCCTTCTTGCAGTTTGCCCTTTTGAATGGCCGTTCTTCAAGGCCAGAGGCAAGTGCAATTCGGTGCTGCCTCAAGAAGATTCGCACCTTGAACCCGAGATGTTTTGTGATAGAGGAAGTTGCTTGCCAGCAGCGTGCAACGTTCTTTGTTTAAGTCCTTTGCCCAAGTTTCCATGCAATGGAACGGATGAAGGATGGAAATCCCTAGCAGCTTAGCACGTGATTATTGAGATGATAATTTCATTTTTGAAAGAACAACCCTAAGTTTTGATCAGCACGTTTTTTCATCGAACACCTAGGTGGTGGATCTGCTGAAGGGCTTCAACCCCCCACTTCAGCAAGATGAGTTCAAACAGTACAAGGCAGCAGGGCAGTGGGAATGTCGTGAAACTTGTTTATGTTTTTTCACTGTCAAGGCGCGACTTTTAAAGGTTGCATGCTCCAGATCAGACATGGCATATCAGATCATTGCTTTGTATTCCACACTGGCAATGTTTCGTCAAAAGAGGGGCAAAGCGCGTCCAAAAAACATTGCAAAAACATTCTAATATACATTTTAAATACAGTACAGCACGGTTATAGACACTTACACATACAAACAGGATCATATCATATCATAATCATACACTAAGCTACTCATTATTGGTTGAGTTCATAGATATTGTACTCATTTTTGGATGAGTTGACTTTGGATCGCAGGTTCTATGACCCACATCACATCCCAGATTTTTGTCATTTCAAAAAATGACAAACCATATTTGAAGAACATGTACCAACAAGCCAGTATCTTGGCAGGGGTGCGATAGTTGTAGAGCAGTTCCATGTCTTGGCGGCTCCTTGGCAATGCCATTGTCAGACCTTTGGCAGTGGTCAAATTCCAGCCAGTCGAGCGATGGACAGTCGGCTGAACGTCATTCAAGTAGTGATGAGTCAGATGTGGGTGGTAGTGATGGCAGCACGGATTCTTCAAATGAATCTCCAGCTGCTGATCCCCGAATTCTTAGAAGGCAGATAAAGAGACAAAAACAGACAGCCAAAGGAAGAGCTGCTGCTTTGAAAGTGAAGGTAATGAAAAAGTTGGGAAAACAGGCATCATTAAAGCCCCCAGACCACCCGGCAGAACGCTTTAGGAATGATCGCAGAGCGAAAAGCGAAATCAACAGACCAGGGTGCAACAATGTCAGACTGAGACGTTTGAGGCTGTTGTGCAGCTACATGAAAGGATGGTGCCAAGCCGTCATGAGTTTTTTTGTTCAGGTTTCGAACACAGTGGAACATACCATTTTGGTTTCTGTTGTGGACGACACCAACGTGCGACTGTCAGAGATTCCATGTGGAGCAATGGGTCATTGGCGGGTTTCTCGCGTTGTCAGTGTCATGAACAATATCCAATCCTTTGTCGTGGGCCACAAAGGAAACGGAGAAGAAGGAGGAGACCGGTGCCACCACAAATGGTTCCTTGTGCCCACTCCCATGATATGTCTTCCAAAGAGCGACAGGAACAGCATCACTTCTGCGTTTATGTCACGTTTGCTTTGTTTTCTGGGGAAAGTGCCAGACATCTTTTGTGGGTGGGGATTGTTGTCCGACTTGACAAAGATGGTACCCATACAATGTGTGGTTCTGATGTTTGACTCTCTCAAAAGCAATCTTGCAATGCTGAAGTTGATTAGAGAAGCCGTTCATCTCCAGCGCCAGAACAACACAGCAGACAGAACTCTCTACCCACTGTTTGCACAATGCTGCTTACTTCACCAATTGTCATTGGCAAGAAACCCTTTGCTACTGGGTTTCGGGAACTTCTGGTCGTCTGTGGTTCGCTTGGGCCACCTCTTTGAGAACCAAAACTTCCGCAAACAGTTCCGGGCTTCCATGGTGCATGTCCTATGTGAAAGTTTTGCTTGCATCACTGTTGTGGATTTACCAATTGAAGCATTTGAGTGGCGTGAGCAACGGAATGCTATTTTCGGAAAGGCTGTGCATATGAAGGAATCCAAACGAAGCAGGATCCACAGGGATTTGGCAACGTGGGACAACGGTGACTCTTCCCACATTGCTGTGACACATTGGTGCCGAGGCAGCTGCTGTGTTGGACAAACGGCTGAAGCAAAACAGAAATATGCGCTGACACAGATCTGTAAATATTATACCCTCCTGTTCGGTTTTGGCTTTCCAGTTCCGCTTCTATACCGCTGGGTTCATGCGCAACGGGCCAACGAATATGTGAAGGAAACTTGTCTTGTTGTGCTCAGGTGTCAGAACATGTTTCTTGTGTCTTCAGTGTGCCCCAGCTCTCCATGTTTTCGGAGTTAAGGTATGTCAGAAACATTTTTTCAGTTTTTTTAGGATGGATGACAGGTTGGCTACTGGATTCTGATTTGAAATCATGCCAGGAGGGATGCGCTTTGCATGATATCTTGCCTCGGACTTTGCAAAGGCTTTCTGAGTCAACTATGCAGAGCAACCTTCACGATCAGAAGGTGGCCGAAATATTGCAAGCTCTGTCCGATGCTCAAGTGCAACCAGACAGTTCCGATGAAGAGGATGGTTCTCATCAGACTCGCAGGAACGATGAGAAATCTTGGGCTTCCATTTTGCTGAAACATGTGGGAGAAGACAAAGATGACAGCCAGTCATATGCACAGGTCAACACGAAACGAAAGCTTCTGACTTTCCAAGCATTTAGGGATAGCACAATCAGTCAAAAGCCTATTGCGTTGGACAGTCTCCTCAGACCAAATGTCGCCATGATGAACGTCCTCTTCCGAAGGACAGAGATTTTGTCAGCCATAGCGAAGCACGTATCTGAAACTGCATCTTTGGATACGTTGGACGAAATGAAGAAGAAGTTTCTTGTCTGTTTGTTTGTCACGCGGTTTTGTTTGGCAATTAGGTTTGTTCATTGCTCACCTTCACACTCCTGTACTCCTGTACAATATCTAAGACAAGATAATCAGAGATAGACCTGAGATAGATTTAGAAAATTGATATTGCCAATTTGATATTGCACTGATACATGGAATGGTGAACAGTAGTATAAAATACACTGACACTGATACTGTGATACTGATACACTACATTCCATATTTCATACATGCATTTACCAGGTGTTTCCCTTGCGTGTGCGTATTGATGGACTCATGACTCTGGGATTTATGTTGCATGTTTCTGATGATGGACATGATGACGTGTCCAACCCAGTTTGTTCATCCTTCGGATCCAAGGTCAGCTGAAATTTTCAAGCAGTTCGTGTCTGGTCAGATGGGGGAGTCGATCATATCTGACTACGTCCTTGGATTGAACAATTTTCCTCGCCTGGGCTGCAATGAACTTGCGACAGAATATTTCCGGTTGGCACTTCAAGGGATGGGGGAGCATTGGCGCAGGTTTTCCTTCAAATTTCATGGTTTTCCCTATCCTATTTTCAAGCTGGTCGACATTGAGAATGATCAAGACTTCCTTGCCGAGTACAAGAAGCTCCAGAATGTCATGACAACATGTCCAAAATGTGTGGATTGTGAATTCTCTACAGGCGTTCTGAATTTCATTTCGCCCGAATGCTGTTTGAGTGAAGAGGGTGTTTCCGGACAAATTGGCGTTTTGAAACGCTTCTTATACAGTCTGTGCTGTAATGCGCCGCTTTCCACAGACGTGGTAGAATGCTATCACGGCTTCACCCAATGCCAGCTATACAGGTGGAGGGGATGCAAAGTTACAGACCCGGTCGCTCAGGAGAGAACATTGTGGATGTCAATTTGCAGCGGTTTTGAAAAATTCCATTCATGGATGACAAATCGATTCCTGGACAAAGGTTTTTGGACCAGAGTATCTACCTTTGGCCTCAAGACTTGCAACCAGTATTCACAACATGCGGGACATCATTCCAGGATGCAAAAATGCACAAACAAGGATACCTTCAGTCTGGAGAAGTTGGACCGCATGGTGACATTTGAGCAGGAGCTGCCAGACCTACGGAAGTTGTCAGGAATCTTGTTTTCATTGCATGCTTTTATTTGAGTTGATATTTTATGTTTCACGTTTGATGTCATATGGAATCTGATATGATTATAGCCGCTATAGGCTTATCATATATCATATGAATATGAATCATATGTGATGTGTATGAATCATATATGATGATATATGATATATGATATATGATATGATATATGATTTGATTTGATTATGAAATGATATTGATATGATATGATATGACTTTTCATAGATTGAACATGGATCCATGATACTCCCAGTCCACGCGGCCATCAAAAAGCCAAGGATGGAATATTTTTCAACGTGAGCAGATGCAGAAGCAGCAGCTGACTCCAGATGAGTGGCGTTCGAAGCTCTGTGAATCTAGAGACAAATGGGCCAGATTGGGCGAGGATGAGCGGCAAAGTTACATTGCCAAAGCTGCGGAGGAAGAAGGACTCAGGCGTGAGGCTTGCAAACAGCCGTTTGCATCCAGAGGCAGCCATTCTTCCATTCCAAATTGCCCGGAAGATGGGACTTCCCCTGCGGCATTCGACGCTGCCAGTCATTTGGGACGCAACAGCTTGAAAAAAAAATCCAGACACAGAGTTTTGGCCACATACCGAAGGTTCAGGGAGGCTCCGGAGTGGGCTATGTACAATTGTGGGCTTGCCAGCTATGATGGTGCATTGCATCTGGATTTTATTGACACGGAGACTCGTGACGAGGAGATCCAACAGGAATGGCAGAACTTTGTGAAGGTAGACTATGATAGTCAAAAATTGCCATCGCAAGGTGACTGCGCAGGGATTCACCACCAAACTTGCTGGACAACGCTTGGTTTCTGTGCAAGCAGCTCCAACAGGGTCTCCATATCCAAGCTTGTTTCTGGAATGGGAGACTATGCTGCCAGCGGATTCTTGTCATTATGTTATGATATGATTCATATGATGTTGTTTGCATTAAAGCCTAAGCTGAGAAATTCCCTTGAAGGGAGGTTTCAAATGTAATGGGCTTGCAAACCACATGTGTTTTTTCAAACTGTTTTTTGGCACTGTATTTTTTTAAAAAAAACTAGGGTCAACCCCAATGTTTTGAAACCCACGGGAAACTTCTTTGAAACAATGTTGCATGCTTATCGTTCGGTAGACGATAGGCTAGGTCCAAAGAGATGGTAAATGATAAGTAGATGACAGTCGAGATGATCTGATTTGATGATATGGTTAAGTGATAATATTATGATAGTATGTGATATGCAGGTACAGATTTATTTGAAGTGTTTTGGTGCCAAGCACCTCATCAAATCCAAGGAGTGCTTCCATGCGGTTCCCTGTTTCAGATCCATGGGCCTGGTTTGAAAGACGAGTTTTTTTTCTGGCATATGCTTTGAAAAAACCGAAGCAGCAAGTTCTAATGAGAGGGTTCCCTGGACAAGAATTGCAGATCCAAGATGGTGAGGTCGCCATTCACATCCTGCATCCGACTTCCAATCAGCCGGTGTTTAGTACCAGTGGTCAAGCATTTCAACAGATTTGGTCAGAGTTGAAAGTTCCTTCGGAAGCAGATGCATTGTCACAGTTGTCCTTCGTCATTTACAAGTTCATGGTGAACCCGTTTGCGCCATTGTTACAGGTGAGGGCCACAAGGAGTGGCAACCCACACAAGTTTGTGGTTCCAAAGCCAGCCAAGGTTCAAACAAAGTTACCTTTTGGGTTGAAAGCAGAAACCAGGAAGAGGAAAAAAACTGTTCCAGCTCCACCGCCGAAAGGTCCGAAGATTGGCAATGAACCATCCAAAAGGAAGTCTGATCAAGTTTTTCTGGATTCAGAACCGGATTTCAGTGCGAGGTCGCCTGTGGCCTCATCTCCTTCTTCTTCTTCTGTGAGTGGAAGTAGCAGTGACAGTGATTCCAGTGATGATGATGATGATGATGATCAGGCAGAGCGTCCAATTTTGAGTGCAGAGATGGCCAAAGAAGACGCAGAAATTCAAAACGTTTTCGAGAGCCACCAATCACAAATTGAAAGAAGAGGTGAATTGTTTTGTCCACGTGGTGTGGACCCGGACCCGGAGCCCACATCTCGAACAGCAGGAACATGGTGCAAGGGTTTGATGGAAGTATCATTGCAGGTTGCAGCCAAGCTCGCAACTTGCAGGCATTGTGTTCAGAAAATTCAGAGGGAGGAGGTGCGCTTTGGGTTTTCTTTTAAGCGCAACAAGTTTCACAGCTACTTGCACTCTCATTGCGTCACCCCGCATTTGCAACAAGAGGAATCAGACCTGTGTAAAGATGTGCAATTCTTGAAAGGAAGGTTGGCTGAAGATGACTGTGCGGAAATCAAATCTGCAATTCGGAAAGTCATTCAAGAGCTCGACGTTTGATCATTTAATTTCTGGCGATTTGGGTGCTTCTGCGCCCATCCCATCACTATCATCAAGTTTGTGAGATGTGGAAAATCGGCGATTCGATCAGCGAGTTGGGGGGGGAAATGTCTGAGAACTGAAGAGTAGGGACCAGGCCATAGGCTTTAGGTATCAGCCAGGAAGAGAAAAGACAATACAATACATGCACATCGTTGTGTAATGTTGTGCCATTCCTTTGTTCCACTCCTCACTTTTACTGTGCAAGTTCTTCCTGGTTTTACGTGTTACCTGCTACCAGCTGGAGGCTCCGATTGATTATTTTCTTTTTGGTCGAGAGGATGGATACATCTTTGGACTAGCAGATGAAGAGCCTCTTGCCTTGCCTACAGACATGACCCTGGGATTGGCAGCGTGATTCGATTAAATTGGGAAAAGGCGAACAATACATTGGACATCATGACTAAAGAATAATGTGCCACATCTGTATAGTATACTGCTGACAGTCTAGTATTGAAAGCATTGCAGTAGCCAGTGGTAGACGACTAGACTGACTAGACTATACTATACTGGACTAGACTGTACATACTGCTAGGCTATATGCTATATGATTCTATGATTTATTATGATTCATTATGATGATTTATATGATGAAATTATATGATAAATCATAATTTATAATATTATTTTAAAATTTATGCTTATACTGTAATTATACTGTACTGTTACTGAGTAGTTACTGAAATTGTCGATTCTTGTTGATGATGAATGATTATGATAATTATGATTATGATATGATGATTCATGATCAATAAAATAATGATGATGATTGATGATTCACTGATGATGATTCCAATGGTTCAATGATGCTTTATTATGAATGTTTACTATTAACTATTGGTGACATATTGAAATTATAAAACTTCTGAATGAATGAATGAAGGAATGAATGAATGAATAAATGAATGGATGGATGGATGGATGAATGAATGAATGGATGAATGAACGAACGAACGAACTGTTGTTTGTTTTGCGTTTTACTGTTACTGGTTGATGATTCCTGATTCATGTCATGATTTTAATGTGTTTTGCTGTTCATGGCGAATGATTGGTGATGATGGTGTTGTGATGATGATGATGATGATGTTGTTGATGATGATGATGATGATTGCTTGATGGTTGATGATGGTGATGCTGTTACTGTTGTTCCCACATGATCACACAAAGTATGGTATGAAGTAGAAAATACAATGTCAGGAGTACGACCATGCCTGTCCAAGCAGAACGCGATATGATATGATGCTATTTCACAGTGTGTACAAGTATGTCACAGTTTCAGCTTTCACTGGATTGTTAATTACTTGCCTGCTTCTGAGGCAGAACGAAGGTGAAGAGTACAGACCATACCGTATCCGAATCCTTGAGTTGAAGCAACTTAGTTTGCAACGTGGACATCACAGAGACACAGATCTGACTGACCAACAAATGCAGCAGTTTCCTACAATATGATTTTGAGAGCTTGAATCAGATAAAGCATTCCAAAGTTTGGCTACGGTACATTTCAAGACAGACTGGATGATTGAGGTCTCGAGACTATGGTTCTCCAAATGCACGCAAGAGGTGCTACATCTTGGGTGCAAGAAAAGACCTCTGCACCGATGCAGTTATGGATGAGATTGTGGCTTTTGTGACCAATGAATGCCCAGCTTCCCATCACAGAGTCAGTTTGCTCGATTGTTTCCTAATTGCAGGGGTGTGTTTGCCCATGTGACATTTGCGTGCTTGGTGTTTTTCATGTGGTGAATAAGTTTCAAAGAACATTTAGTTTGATTGATGTGTATTGTCTTGCGATTGATGTGGCGTAGCACATTCTGGTGGGCAATAAGGGTGGGACTAATGTTCCATCATATCATAGCGCAATATTTTCCTGCTGTGATTTCACATAATATATGGTGTTCAGTCTGCGCAGTTTTCCGTTTAATCTGTCGGGGGCAAGAGAAGGTATTGACTAATTTGATCCACGCTTGAAAATTTGGTGGGTGTTGGCAATGCATTTTGTGGTTTTGGTTTTGGTTCGTGCAGAAAAGTCATGATGCCAGTATGATGGATGATGTGAAATGTAATTTCAGTGATCCTGTGTCTGGTTCTGATCCTTTTTGTTAACGATTGTGTTGTCTGTTATTTTATGAGTGAAAGTCGGTGACTATGGTGTTACATATCATGTGTCAGTGATGATCATTTGTTTCAGCTAGAATCTGCATGGCGTTTGCTAAATATTATAAATACTGGGTAAACATCATGATTGGGCCTGATGACTGATGGTGTGATAATGATGGTGATGACTGATGATGACAAAAGGTTTAAGTTACATATGACATATGAACTTAAACTACGTTATGAGTTGCAAATAAGATTAGACTCATTGACTCATTGACATTGACACTCAATGACTCATTGACTCATAGACAAAGACTCATAGGCTATGCATAGAGTCATAACAACCATAGTCTAGCTGTAGGCATAACAGTGTGATAACTGTACACTTCATTAGTTGTTTTAACCAGAAAACAGTGATGTGATGATGTTAGAAGTTGATCGTCAATGATCGTTCATGCGGTAAAAAAAGGACACACATATTATATTAACTATTAATATGGAATGCATACAGAAGACGGAATATGAAACACGTTCTCTGTCAAAATGTGTAATATGGATGGGAACAGCCAGATACAATAACCTACGTAATCATTGTAACGAATCATATATCATATCATCATCACTATTCATATCATATAAAATCATATTATTATTATTATTTTATTATTTAACTATGACCTGACTATAATATAATAATAATAATATTAAATTATAAAATTATCATATCATATAATCATATATCGTAAATCAAATACACTACAATATAGATATCAATAATATAACTTAATATGATAATATAATTTATATAATATAATATAATATAATATAATATAATAATATAATTTATAATAATATAATATAATAATATAATATAATATAACTTAACTTAATAATGTAAATTAAAGAAACAACATAATATCACATTTTTCGTATGATATATAATAACAATAATAATAGTATTAATCGTATTATTAATGTTAAAGTATGATAATATTTATATTATATTTATATATATTATATATAATATAAAAATAATAATATTAAAAAATTATATTATACAATAAAACATAATATGTTGTATCAATAATAATATATAGACAGATAGTTATTATTAACATTAGTCAATATATAAAAAATAGAGTTTAATCATATCATAGCTTAACCCGCTATTTATCTAACTACTTACCACTCACAAAACTACGGACAACATCTTGGTTACTTTTTCTCAGGTCGAGATGATAAAAACATATTTGCCTGGGGTGTATTTTTGTTTTCTTTTGTCATGTGGCCCACCGGCTGATCCAAGGCTGGCAGTACTGCAAGAACGAAGGGGTCACGCAATCCATTCCAGAGGTATCCAAGGCTTTGGCAGGGCTGGAGTTGTGAGAGCAATTGTCGCATTCGCACATTTTTAGGGTGACCGGTAAGATGGAGAGAATGGATCAGAACGGTTCAGAACGGTTCTGAAAGCATGTTTTCCAACAACTCGCTGCAGGATGGGTGTTCCCGCAAGACACAGAGCGCATCCAAAAAGATTGAGTTTCTGAGAGAACAACTGGGAATGGCCAAGGAGGGAGGCACATATTCCAGATACTTGTCCAGCAGTGCAAAGTCTTGCTTGAATGAGAGGGAACTGGAGAAATTGGACATCGAATATGCGAAGCTGTTGGCATCGCAGCTCAAGTGGTAGGGGCTGGTTCTACATGAGTGCTTTCCGAGGTTCATTTATTTAGGAAATGTGTAAGGGAAGTGCAGCACACCAAAACCTTCTTTGTAAATCAGTGTGTATTGTTTGTGTTCCATGGTGCAAGTTGTTTAACTTTAACTAACTTAAACTTATATTTCAGGAGTCAGTAACTTAAGTTATAAGTTATATAATGTATAGTATAGTAATATAGTTATAGTTATAGTTACAGAGTTAAAAATATAAGTAGTTAGTTATAAGTTATAAGTTATAAGTTATAAGTTAGCAGTTGTACTTATATAAACTTATATAACTTATATAAGTTTAAAAAAATGCCCTTTAACATAGCTGGTATTAGGGACTTCCAGGAACTGTTCTGAACCGTTCTTGGCATTTTGGGCAAATGTACCAAGAACCGTTCTGAACCGTTCTTGCCACTTTGGCCCAAAAACACAAATAGTTCGGGAACCGTTCTGAACCGTTCTGAACCGTTCTCACCAACGATGGTGTGGAGAACCGTTCTGAACCGTTCTTGAGTTGTTTAAGGAGGAAGGCCAAGAACCGTTCTGAACCGTTCCCAGAGCACCAGAAACATGATATAATATTAAAAAATAACTTAAGTTATAAGAAATTATATAAGCTTAACTTATATCAAAGTTATAAGTTATAAGTTTATAAGTTATAAGTTTATAAGTTATAAGTTATAATAAGTTATAAGTTTATAAGTTTATAATTTATAAGTTATATAAGTTATAAGTAGTCTTATAAGTATACAAATTCAAAAGGCACTAAATAACCATATCTTATTAGTTATGTTATATTGAATTATTAAATGTTTTATTATTATATTTATATTATTATTAAATTATATTATATATACGGTATATGTTAGTTATTATTATTGTTCTTATATGTTTGTTGATTTATAGTTTCAAGCTGTAAGTTGTTATAAACATGACTCATGACTTACAACATAAATTGGGTAAGTAAGTCTTATCAAGTTTTACACTATTATTAAATTATAATTTATAATTATGATAACTATATAATATAATAATATGATAATAGAATATAATATAATATATACTAATATATAATTATATATTTATGTAAATAACGACAATTAGATAATCATAGAACCATAAACGGTATACCGTGCTGGCATTATTCTAAAAGGTTTTGCAAGTAGTTGTTTTTTTTACAATATCGTCTAAGTTTTAAGTTCTAGGTTGTAAAGTTTTAAGTAGTTTAAAGTTGTAAGCTGACTATACAGTGAGGCTATAGTATAGACTATACGGTTTTTACGCTATAGGCTAAAGGCTATAAAGGCCATAGTCAGCGCTATTAAAAAGTATGATTTAGTTATCTTAACTATTGCCTATAGACTATATAATATGATTTAATATTATATGATATGATATGATATATAATAATATGATATGATATGATATGATATGACTGTGAAAATAGTGTTGTTGTAGAAATTATTGATGCATGTTTATTCCAGCAAGTGCCCGGTTTAGTAAGCTATAACTATAAGTTTCAGTTAAATTGTGAGTTATGAGTTAAAGTTGGAAGCTAGAATATCGAAGTGTTTTATGACATTAACTTGAACGAGTACAATACATCATCATATATAATATATATATATAATATAAATCAAAATTATAATATTAAACTATGTATATAATTATATAATTAATATTTTAAAATATCATATATCATATTAGTTTTTCAATTGTAATTCTACAGCCTGCTTTGTCAGATAAAAAACTTCAAAACAGTTTGAACACCTCAAGTTAAAAATTCAGCGGCTTAACTCAATAATGAATTGACATGATATGATATTGTATGGCATGGTAAAACATAAAACAACATGACATGCAATGAAATGAGTCGGCATGACATGCAATGACATAATATAATGAGAAATTACTGTTTACTTAATGTAAGGGGCATCAAAGCTTGCTGTCAGCATAGCATATCTTCATGCAATGCCTTACGCGCACAATACTTGTTTCTTCTACTTAATGTTTGTTTTGAAACTATGTAATCCCTGTTCCATTATCATTTAAAATGCACCTTAAAGCCTTTGACTTAAAACATTTCTTTCAAATTAAGATGCTGCATTTGCATCTTGTGTGGTCACGTGTTTTTTCTGTTGTGGATTATTCAGACTGGAAAGTATCTAACCAAAACAAAACATCATATCGTATCATATGATCATATCATATCATAGCCGATTGCTGAGTAATACCAGTAAGTAAAGTTTATAAGTTATAAAGTTATAAATTGTTATAATTTATATTATATATATATTATATATATAATTATAGAATGATATAATTATAATTTTATATAATTATAATTTATAATTTAAAATATATTAAATTATATAATTATATAGCATATTAATGTGCACTGCATATTATATTGTAATAAACAATTTCAGATATCACAATCACATTTAGACTGCATAAACTGCAAAATTAAGTAATGGCCTTTGAGCATAAATATCATTTGATTTTATTGTTTTTCTCGAATTGTTCATTCATGTTGTACGAATAGCAGGAATATCTTGATTTTATCATACGATTTCAATTATTCTTTGCACAGAAAACACATGTGGATTTGGCAACGCCTGCTGTACTTTTTCAGTTCCATACCTTGAGGTAACTATTTGTATTGTCTTTATGGTGTTTGTTTCTTTACTTTGTGTCTTCCGACTGTACAACAGACAGTAAAGCTTTGGGTCTCAGATCTTTCACTCAACGGGAGGAAGGCACACAACCTAGTTTCTACAAACCTATGACTATATGATGAGATGCGACTGTAATTGCGGTTTCACTATATACAACTCAGATTATTGTAAGATCACAAAATATGAAATGCTGAGTTCAAAGTGGTCACCCAAACATATGTTTACTTGATTTCAGAACTGCAAAAAATTGTTTCTTAATTTCAGATATCAACATGGCCCGGTATCATATGCACATGATCTAGCTATGCAGTATGTTCAGGATGTACTGTATATACTGTGTGTCCTTTGTTTATATTTTGCTCTTGTGCGTTGTTAAATATAGTAGATGTATGATCGAGTATGATCGAGTGCTGCGATTTTCCTAAGGCAAAAGATGGTGAATTGGACAATACCCTGATTGATGTGGCCAGTGACTGCCTCAGGCAAAAAGTGACAAAGTACTGACATACCTGCATGCACATACACACACACAAAAAAAACATGCCAATATAAGGTTGACCGGACTCAGTTTTTGCACTTAATACATGACCTTGGCACCTTGACTGTGACTCTGACAGAAAAGGTTGACCGGATTTGACAACACGACACCGTTTTTGAGACTCTCTGAAAAATTGTTTGGGTTCCTTGTGTCGTTAGTGAAGCTTTTCCCTGCCGTTTTTACCCACAAACAATTTAACACATTCCAAGGAAGTGCAAGCAGTGGCATTGGAATTTACGAACGTGGCTATGGAGCAGCCCTGACGACGCAGATGAAGTTGTGGCACCTCAAAGACAAATGTTTCTGCCCTGCGCAGGCAGGGTGTGTGACTTGTTGTCAGATGTGAGTAAATTCTTGAATGGGAAGGTGAGGGTTTTGCAAATTCATGCGCTTCTTCATTGGCTAAATTTTGAGGAGCCGCTTTGTGATTTGATTTGTTTAAAAAGTAGAAACGATCTGGTGCAGCTCATGCACAGTGAGTGATGGCCATGTTGTCAACAGGGGTGGCTCAAAGCTCAGAGAAAGCACTGTAAAAGTGTTGCTACAAGGCCATCTACGTCTTGAGGGTTGTTTCCAACAGTGTCAATGGAAGATGCTTCCACTTGCACGGCTTGCTACTTGTGTGGCCAAGAATTTGGCGCTTCTGACCGTGTTTCTTGGCTGCCATCTACAGTTGAGTTGTGCGTTGATGCATTGAATCGAGATGTTCGCTGAGATTTGACTCGGATTGGGGTTGAAACTTGTAGTTTGAAATAGTGCACGCAGACTGTTGTTTTTTTTTTGGGGGGGTTATGCCGCAAGCTGGCGTATCGCCCTTGGGCTTAGGATGCTCCAGCCGGTTATGATGTCGTTGTGACACAAGTGAAGAAGGGGGCTACGGTGGATTCGGCATGTTTCTACACAGTGCGTGGCTCTTTCAATGGCATCAAGCAACACGAGCTGAAGGAGGCAATGGATCAGCACGAAACCGTGCAGGAGAAGCTCCCTGGACACGTTAAAGGTTTAAACAATAGTTTTCAAATGTTTTGATTTTTTTCGAGGTTCAGTTTGCGAGGTTGTTTGGACATGGATGCCAGTTCGTGCCTGCAAACCAAACAAATCAGAATCAATTCCTGGTATTAAAATTAAAATATCATTTAATTACATATATTATTATATAATTATAATATAATTATAAAAATTATATATATATATATAAATAAATATATATTATATTATATTATATTATATATATTATATTATTATATAAATTATATATATATAATAATAATAATTAATTATATAATATCATTTTTTATTTTTATTGAATGATATGATATGATTATGATGATACGAAGTCACCAGATCATTGTGATGTTTCAAAGATAGATTTAGTTGGACGACTTCAGAGGTTGGTTCATTCCACTTTATGAATTCTGCATTCTTATGTTGTTGGAATTGTGGAAAATGTCGGGTATCAAAGTTGTTAGAAGTTATAAGTAGTCATAAGTTGTAAGCACAGTATCAGTATCAGTATCAGTAGTATCGTATCAGTGTCAGTATCAGTATCAGCGATCAGTGATCAATATTATATGTTGTATTAAAATAAACTATTTAACAAATGATTCTGATACTGTATGCTGTATGGTATGGTATGTACGTATGTAAGTGCTGTACTGTATGTATGACTATGATATCAAATCATATCCATGTCCATATCATAATATGATTACCTACATTGTTCCATTATGATAAGTTATAGTCTTAGTCGCCTTAGTCTACTTATTAAGTCAGAACGGTTCACTGACAGCATAGTGGTTTTTGAAGAGCGCTAAGGTTTACGAACTTACGCAGAGACAAGGTGCGAGAAAAGTGTTGGTTTCCCAGCAGGAAACCAAGGCATGAGAGATGTTCTCTTAAAGACCTCATCAAACGCGCTGAAGAAGACTATGTCGATTTCCAAGAGGTATCGGTGGGCCGTGAGTTTTTTTTAAATTGAATGCCTATTCTCCCTTCCATCATAGGAGGTAGATAGATTGATATGATTGTATGATTGATGGATAAATAGATGATAGATTAGATTGATAGATAGAAAGATAGGTAGATAGATAGATGGGATGGTAGGAGGCCATAGATTCTTGATCCAGTATCCAATCAATAAAGGTATCCAATCTGGAGCACCAGCAAGGCTGATTTTTTCTTTTCTTTCGAAGATGCCATTTTTAACACCTTCAAAACATAACAAACAGGACAAAAACATATTCAACATTGTTCAACCTGTTTCGTCAACCCTGTGGCAGGTGTCCACACTTCAAGACCTGAAGACCTTTCTCGCCAATCCCGAGAACAACCCGAAGGGCATCACTTTCAAGACCCAGGCAGACAGACGTAAGCACATCAAAGAGAAGATGAATCTGAAGATCGTGAAGCATCCATCGACTGGGGTGGAATGCGTGCCTGTTCATGACAGGACTATCATGCTTTCAGGTCACAGGACAAGTGCCAGCCGCGTGAAGGAGGAAGAGCATTCTTCAAGGGAAGAGGCAAGAGAGGCGCACGCAAGAGCTCAAAGTTCTGTGCAGGTCCAGCGCAACACGCGGGTCATGGACTTAGTTGTCGATGGTGTTCAACATGTTTGGGAGAGTTTTGTGGGGCCAACACAATACAGCTCAAAGAAGCTGGGTGATGATTTCATAATTTCAACCCTGGAGGAGGATGAATTTACACTGATGTGCTTACGTGAGTGAACGATATTCACTTTTCTTGATCATTAATATTTATATTATATTTAATTTATATTTATATTTCTATTATTATATATTAAATTATACTATTAATATAGTATTTATATAATATAATTATATAATATAATATAATATAATGAATATAATATAATTAATATAATTTATATATAATATATATAATTTATAATATAATATAATATAATTATAAATTATAAATTATAAATTATAAATAACGATATTATATATTTATATAATTTATAAAATTATATAATATAATTCAATATAATAATAATATATATATATTATATTTATATAATATATATATTATATATTATATATATAAGGATCAGGATTTATGATTTTAGGAATTTAGGATGGTATTCCAGACTCTTTGCCCAGGAAGATGTTGAACGGGCACTCCAACAAGATGACGCCCGGAGCGACGCTGGAAATGGCAGTGGAGACTCAGATGATGGATCTTCAAGTGATTCCAGTAGCTTTGGCAAGAAACATGATGTTAGTGATGACGATGCTCCTTGCAAATCTGGGAGTAAGCGAGCGGCAAAGGGGAAAGCCAAGACCCAGCCAAAGAAGAAGGTCCAAAAAAGTTCAGATGCCCCGTCAAAGGCTGACAAGGAGGATAGCCGTTCTGCCACCTCTTTGATCACCCACCAAAAGACCTTCGACCTGATTGGTGAGTTGAGCCCAATGACAATTTGGAGAAGTGTTGTGCGCTCTGCTGAGTTGGACAGACGGCTGGCCAGAGTCTCCTCAGCCAGGGAGGAGATCAGCAAGATGCTGAGTGGCGGCAAGCTCTCAGAGGCTCAGCAGCACCAGGCCAAGGAGTTGGATTCAAAGATGGGTGACAAGCTGGAGATTACAATTGCCCTCAAGGAAGTTTGTCGCATCATCAGGTCAAAGGCTGCAGACGCCTTGGCCAAAGACATTGCTTCGAACACAGAGCTTGCACCCCATCTTGGAAAGTGTGCAGCAGGTCTGTTGGAGGACCCTGCGACTTTTTCTGACATGGTCCATTGCATTGCTAAGAAGCTGGTTGAAGTGTCTCAGCTTAAATTATTTTGCGCAAGCTACATGTTCCCACGTTTTAGACGATTAAGGTTCAAGGCAGAAAGTGCTAGCTTCGAATTCTTAAAGTTGATTGTGTTATTTCGGACTTTGTGTTTGTTTTGGTGGTGGTTGTACGCACTGTTTCTTCCCACTTTGCTTTGACGTCCGTTTAGTGCATGTCACGTTGGCAGTTGGCAGATACTGGCATTCTTTGAGATCACTTGCGCATTATGTGAATGTGAAAGTAGGGGGTTTTGTGTTTTGTGTGGTTATTTTGGCTTTGGGACCAGATGAGGTGCCAGACAGCACATTCTTTTCCTTCCTCCAGTTGAAGGCGAACCCTGACTTCCAATTGAACCTCGCCTTTTTCCTTGATCACTGCAAGGATGGCAAGGAAAACAAGGACAACTTGATGATGCAACTCCTGAGGATGCAGACTAAGGCAGTTTCAGATCTTTTTCTGGAAAAGTTGCGAGGCAATGCGAGCGTGGAGATGGCTCAGAAGAGGCTTCCGAGCTGGCTGCGAGCAACAGATTTTGATGATGAGAAGCAATGGTTTCTTGGCTCACTCGGATTCTGACTGCCTGTATGTGACTGTATGTGAAAGGTGACATTTGACACGTGACAAGTGACAAGTGTATTTTTGTATGACGGACCTTTGACCAGGTGGACAGGCAACAAATTTTCTTGAGTTATTTATCGGCTTATCGGGAGCATGTAGTCATATCTCTGTCTCGTATCATATGATTGAACATATCATATGATTCATATGATTGTATGATTCAAAGCAGTATTCATCAACAAATCATCAGATATCAAATAATATGATATAATTTAATTCTATATGATATGATAATTATATTATCAGTTAAAATTATGATTGGTATTATATAATTATATATAAACCATTGATACATAATATTCATAATATAATTTATTATATAAAATATAATATATATATATATATTTATACTAATAGTCGTTGTAGTTAAAAATATATTATAAATTATAAACGACAATAATTTAATAATAATGTAACATAAATATGAGTCGTAATCATAATGATTTGATATGATATGAAATGATATGGCATGATAGGACGGGAAATGAATAAGGTACTGGAAAGAGTAACGGGACATGGAAACGGGATGGGAACTGAGGGCGTGTCTCTAGTGTTAGTGTTAGTGTTTGAGTGTTTGCTGTTTACTGTTTGCTGGTCTTTTTTCACAATCAAGACTTTGGCATCGGGACTGTCAGGCTGCCAGCACCGAGTGCAAGTGCAGAGATTAGCTTCGAAGGCTATGTCAACAAAATCGGGTTCGGTGCGACGATCGTGAAGGACATCCAGAGAGTTATCATTTGCTTGGACATTCTTGCCAATGACGAGAGCTTCGATCAGGAGTACGCTACGAAAGTTGCTGCTGCAGAGTTTGGTGCCAGGGTCACCGTTCCAATGTCGGCCCAGCCAGAGTGGAGGCAGGTTTTCTCCAGGTCCATGATGAGTTGCACTATGACTATTATATTAAATTATATTGTATATATTATATCAATATTATTGATAACTACTGATATTGTCTGAGATGTTGCGTTGGCACAGACGATTGCACTTCTGATGCAGGCATGGGAGTGAGGACCGCAGGGGTTTGGTTCAATATCACAGCCACATTTGGCATTTCCTCTTTGTGACATTGTTTTGTATCCCATGGCTGCACCTCTGTCACCAGTGGCATCTTTACGGGAATGGCTCCTTCGGAACGGTGCTGGCGATGCTACCCATCCCGCTACCCATACCAGCAGAGGCAGTGGAAGCACTGATGACACAGCCAGCACTGTAGCACTTGATGGTGATGGTGTTGGCGCTTCCCCCTGGGATGATTGGGAGGTGGTCGATGACATCGATGATGGCATCGATGATGACATTCCTGTAGAGATGGACGCTGGTGGAGCAGCACCGAATCCTCCTTCAGTGGCTGCTGCAGCAGCCCATGCTGACAATTCCAACCCCGGTGATCTCGATGGGGTGATTCATGTCGGACCCAGAGCAGCAGAGGCGAAGAAGACAAGAGCACCTTGTCTTTTGGAATTGTATTGTCGGGTCATTTTTTCAATTTTCGTTGTAGAGTATTTTGGAGTCAACATGGTCAGCAGGCATGCGCCCTGGACCATGGAGGAATATGATAACCATTGACACTAATTTAAATTTACAAATAATATTGTATAGACATGATTATGATACTTTGTAATGTTTTGTCCACGCATTTGATGGCCAAAGAGTGTGTCAAAAAAATGGGGATTCGTATTTCTGCATTTCAATGGTTGTTTCCTTGGAGGTGATTCCAAAGGGCAAGCGGACAATGGCATGGTACAAGAACGATGCACGTGTGCTCTTTTGCAAGCATCCACTGACTTGCACCTTGAAGAGAAAACTTTTCGAGGATCTACGAGGTGCTGAATCGGCTTGGTTGGATGTCTTGGAAGGGGTCGTTCAGGGCACAGAGAATCCAAACTTTGAGTCGTGGCATCGGTTACTGGTCAGGGCAAGCATTTTTTTTGCAGAAAGTTCATGGGGATGTGACGTGATGTGACTTTAAAAAAGGTTATTCAGATACTGCGCTAGTCAGATTTGTAGAGACCATGACCATGACCATTCAGGGGAACCTTGGGCAAGGTTCCTCCAGAAGCACATGAGGGCTCGTGGATGGATGCTGGCGAGATTGTCTACCATAGAGTTCGGTGGCCTCTCGTTTCACAAAATCCGCAGGATGTGAGTGAAGACTAGTGAAGCCTTGTGGAACGCAACGCGTTCCAAGCTCTCATAGTGATGGCTCATTGGTTGGATGGGGCTTGTGACTGGGGTGCAACCAGCTTCAAAGAGTTTTTGAGAGCGCTGAAAAACTCCAAAGTGCAGTCCTTATCAGTCCTTTATTATATAATAATTATCTGATATTTTGGATTGGTTTTGGACCCAGGCCAGGCCCATGCCAAATATTCCCATGGCCCACACCACTGGTTTGCCAGTGATGCTGTTTTGATTTTGATTGCCTGAGCGCCTGGTTGTGTCAAAGCTGGCATTTTGTTTCTGACTGGCGAAAGGCTGCAGGCTTGACTTGAGAAGTGAACAGTAAGCAGCAGACGGACGGGCTTACTGCAAAATTTGCATCAGCAGAAATTCATATCGATAATGTAACAATTTGACAAGTAATTCATCAATCATGGCCGTGGCTATTTTGGCCCTTGCCGTGAATATTGTCAAGAATAGACAGAGAAATTGCTGGGCAAAAAGGGACGCTGTGTCTCAGATATCAGTGCCGCTTCCTCACTGCAGATTCCAACTTGAGCAAATTATAATTGTAAAAACACATCTTTAAGCTCTTGATTTCAGTCTGACTAAAATCTTTAGTGTGTTTTCATTCTTTGACCGGGTTTGCAGTTGTTTGGATTTTCTTTGATGTTGGCAGGAAACACTGGCAGAAGCTTCTATCCACATACAAGGGCGTCGCAGTGAGCAAGGTTTTGGAGAAGAAGGCTGCTTCCTTTGCTGAAAAGATGGAAGAGGTCGCAGCTTTGTCACAATCTCCGACTGACTTGTCCAAGTGCAAAGAAATCTTGCAAAGTGAAGCGAACAGTTTTGCAGTTCTCTCTGAAGAGCTCAAGAAATTGACGAACGAACTTGGAGACACAGGCCTCAAGACTTTGCAGTCGGGAATTGCAAAGGTGCACAAATGGGCACATGAAACTTTGTGCCCAGAATGGTTGTTCAGTTCCATCTTCGATGAGCTTGCTGAAGTGGGTGATCGAACGCTTCTGATTCCCGAGAAGACATCCAGCGCTGAGACAGTCAAAACGTTCAACAACGGTGTCATTGCGTTGCCTTCAATGCCAGAGTCTGTGGACCAGGCTTTCTTGTTGAGATGTTGCTCGACTTGAAGTTTATTTTTCCCTGTTTCAAAACTATTCAAAACTCAAATCGACACAGAGAACATCTTGTTTGAGTTTTGAATCTATAGTTTTTAGTTCCATTATGTAAAGTTTGGTTGCAATGCTAATTTTGTTCAATGCAATTATGTTCGGAACTTCCTGGTTGATCTATGTTGAGACTTTGGCAGGCTTCATCCACTCCAGATTTCCTTGCGGTGATTTCGGACAGCGCGATCAAACGATCTTTGTCTTTCTTCTCGAGTGGGTTACTCGAACAAGTACCTTGAAGTTGGCAGGTGAAGCGCCTTTGGACCAGGCAATCGCCTTGAAAACATATGTGGACGATTGCGACAAGCTCATAGGACAAGTTGGAAAACGTGAAGGCAAAGAGTCAGATTCTCTGGGTGCAAGCATTGCTAAGACAGCAGCGTCGGCAAAGGCACTGCTTGCACGATGTCTTCGGCTGCACCGAGCTCTGTTTATGACAGTGCTGGTGAACAAGGAGCTGAAAGGCAAGGAGCATTCCTTCCTTCCAGAAGATCTGGCTTCCCTGTCAGTCCTTCTCGACACGGATTGGACAATGGAGATCTCCAACTTGGAAAGTGATGAGGCAGACTTGATTGCATTCTTTCCCAAGATGCAATTGTTTGAGTCTGCGCACTCTTTGCTGAATGAAGACTCCGAGCTGCAAAAGCAAGACGCAGACTTGCTGGCAGGTGTCAACCAATCTTGCACCAACTTCATGAAGGCATACACAAGTGGCTTGGAGAAGGCTGTTTCCGCAACTCAGGAGAGCATGCTGCCGGCTTTGGACCGTTTTGTGGAGAAGTTCGAAGATGTTGAGAAGTGTGTCATGAACGATTGGGCGATGGATTCAGTCGAATGGATCTTCAAGGATGAGGCAGAAGATGAGGTCCAGAAAGACATTGACGAGTTCAAAGGTTGCAGACGAGAAATTCTTCACTTGGTTGAGAGAATCAAAACATGCACGAAGCATTTTTCCACCACAAGGAGTGATGATTTGAAGGAAGTGCTTAAGAAGTGCGAAGCCTTTGAAAAGGAAGCACAGACGAAGGCTGACAAGGGCGCTTTTTTGGCCAGTTTGATCTTGTTCTGTCATTGCGCTACGCAGGAGAACTCAGAGGATGTGAAGAATGTTGAATCTTTTGTTCAAAAAACATTTGGTTTGACCCTGGACAAGATGCCGGAAATTCTTCGTGTCAAGGTTCAGGAGTCCGAGGAACAGACGAAGAAGCAGAACAAGCCATCAGACAAAAATGGGAAGGATGCCAAGGACACTGACAAGAAAGAAAAAAAACAAGAAGGACAAAGAACGTGAAAAAGAGCCTTCGAAACGATCCATCGAACACGTGAAGGGCTCCAAAGAGAAGGATAAGTCAAAGAAGAGCAGAAAGTCGAAATGAAGGAAACTTCGCAGGTTTGATCCAGACGCAAGTGACATGTGACGGAAGGACCAAAGGACGCCAACACAGTGACGTTGGGTTTCACACTTAGCATTTTGACTGTGTGCAAAACTTGCACATAGTGAGGGGGATGTGTGCACAAACCAATGGCAATAGGTGTTGACGGCTGTTTTGAGAAGAAACTCAATGCTGTACTACAGTCTTGGCCTTGGATGTGAGGCCAGCATTGCGGGGTACAAAAGGGCTACTTGAGTTGTGAGTTGCATTGACTTGTTTTGTGCACAGTTGAGCTGCTGGTTTGAAAGGTTTCTAGTGATTTCACCTTCTTGTTTTTTTCGCCTTCCGGTCAGGTCTTGTTGGCAGCGCAGGGTTTCGACCCTGTAGAGTTCGATTACTATGAGAATGATGCAGGGCTTTACACAAAGCTTGCAGGCAGGTATGGGCTATGGGCCTGAGCCTATGGGCAATGGGCCACCTATGAATACCACCTTCTGCTGGAACAGTTTTGACCGATTTTGAAGAACGCTAATATCATGATCTGCCCAATGATATTGATATATGATATGGACGATAGACGATAGATTGATACCTGGCAATGATATGACGTTTGACTCAGACTCATAAATATAATGATATAATTTAATATAATATATAATATATAATATAATATATATATATATTTTTATAATTATATTATATTATATTATATTATATTATTATATTATATTATATTATCATATTAATATTATATTATTATTTATATTCATATTATAATTATTTATATGTCATATGTCAGCTGATGTTGACAGGTTTTGGATTTTGTTGTTGCTAGTTGATTGGCCATTGATACATACAGCTAACCGCTAGTTTACGGGTGACATCAGTATCACACACACTCCACCTGACCTGTCCCAGCTCATACCAGGACCAGACCAGTGATACTTGCTGTTTTTTTCCATACTTTGACATTATTTTTTGCAAGTTCCTTTCTTTTCGTTTGTTTCGACCTGGCCTCGATATGTTTTGACTCCTAGCCTCCTAGTCCTTTGAGTAGCTACGTTTTTGACAACCATGTTTCTTCAGTCGGCCAGGAAATGCGATGACCACCTCGGTGGTTGGTGCCTGCGTCATGGGATTGATAATGTATGTATTGCCACTCCGTGACGACAACACGTTGCTCGGTTTTTTGGAGTTGAGTTGCCAGTTTGTCCAGATTTTTCACCGACATGTGACACACACACACACCCACACACACACCCAGACACACACACACACTCTCACACACACACCAAATAAGGAAGTTGCAAGTTTCTTGATTTTTGATTGGTCTGTTTCTTCGATGTGAGTGACATAGTGTTAAGGATGAGTCGGAGTGAGAGTTGCCAGCTTGACACTCAGGCCAATTGTCTCAGTGAAAACGGTGAGCGACGATCAAGAGCCAGGGGGTGCTGCTGAAGAGGTTTCCTCGAGTCAGGATACTTTGGAGTTGGCCCCGGAGCCAAAGAAACGACCAAGGTTGTGGCTCCTACAAGGGTGAGCCGGTAGAGTTTCTTTTTAATTTCCTGTGTTAGCAGGTCATGCTGGGGCCAGAACATGTGGTGGAATTAATTTTGTTTCTTGTGACTTGTTAGACCAGGCACAAAACATTTGGTTTTCCATCAGTTGAAAGGATATGGCCTATGGCCACCAACAATTTTGGTAGAAATGGCGACACGGGACACGTTGCGACAGAGACGGACAAAGTGTTGGCAAAGGTTCCGGGATCAGGGTTGTTGGATGGGTGTGTGTTTTTTTCTATGCTGTGCTGCATGTAATATTATTTGTACTCGTGATATTTATCTTGAGTTACCGCCAAACTCCAATAAGACTAACTTATCTTATACAGTAAAGTATACTGGTACTATACAGTAATAATAAGGACTAACGGCTAACTAATGGGACAAACTTATTTGTAATCTACTGTATACACTGTGTACTGGTATCGGTATCGGTATTACTGTACTGTATACTGTATACTGTCTACTGTATACTGTTACTGTACACTGTACTTGAAACTTGCACTCTGGATCCACATTTGGCGATCCAACCATGGAAACCTTTCAAGGTCCAGACATCTCTGGGTTCTTTTTTCCAGTAGCCTCTTTGGCTTCCCATTGTTTTCTCATGGTGTTTATTTGTTTTAGTGGCCTCTTTATTCTGGGTGCCTAAATTTTGCCTAAATTTTAAAGTGGCTTCCGAATCTCCT
>Ga0126342_10003012_pt1:0-25000 | contig 27294 bp, 27 predicted proteins | sample Cyp1metagenome_FD_92528 | JGI IMG/M metagenome (GOLD analysis project Ga0126342, IMG submission 92528) | Coral microbial communities from Lord Howe Island, Old Settlement Bay, Australia - Cyphastrea 1 metagenome | ecosystem: Host-associated > Invertebrates > Cnidaria > Coral ... | reverse complement strand
AGACGCCGTGAATTCCTCGGCATCTTGAGTACCGAATGGAAGGATGGCTGCACCCAGCGCGTTGTTGACTGCTCCCTCTTTTACCTTGGGAAGTTTCAATACACGCAAGCCAAGCGAGTATCATCGAGTACCTAGGAGCAAGAGATTCATTCATTCAGAGCGCCCTGGGCTTCCCTGCATCGCTTCTACTGCATGGATATTTCAATGATAGTTCCAAACATCGGATCCCCCTGCAAGAATCGACCGCTGGTTTCCATTTTTGTGGCCAACCACACGGTTGACATGTGAACTTTGATGAACTTTGTTCATATCTCGCCTCAGCCTAGGGTGCACCCAGTGGCCCTTGGCCATGTCCGCTGGAGAAGTCATGGCTGCCAGGGCCTCTTTCCATGTGCGCCATGGAAGCAATCCCGCAAGCTGTGCATCTCAAAGTTTCGCATCGGCAGGAAAGCCGTCCATTGGTTGATTGGCGCTGACGAATTCTGATTTGAAAGTCGATCATCTTGAAAGGCCATCTGCTGTACACGGGGCACGGGAGGGCACCGAAAAATCTGCTCCAAGTTGCAGGTTATCTCGCCCTGACAAATACGAAGTGTGTTTGCAAACCCGTTGTGTTCGTTTTTTACCTACAGCGATGTGGCTTTGTCTCAAATTGGGCACCCCCAAAGTGGATGATTAATCACTGTTAAAATACATCTTTGGTGGTTTGGGGGTGAAGGGGGGGAGGGCCAATAACCTCCGACCTCGTTGCATCCAAGTCATTGAAAAAATGCTTATCTCTTGTTGGTGTACATACACATTCCTGTCGTCCCCAATAGAATCAATAGAACGGATGCTGATAAACCGTACATGAATGGCAATGGATTACATTGCGCAATTCTTGTGTGCATCTTGGAATCGGTTTCGCTGCACAAGTCTCAGGGTGTTTACTGTAAGAATATCCTAACAATTGAATGTTGCATCAACCAAGAATGTTATGGTTTAAGTTCCCGTAATGTCAAGTTACTTTCCATGCCTATGGGAACGGTTGGTCAAGAATACACCCATGATCAACTATATCTAAACCTGATTGGGTCCACAGGTAAGTTATTTGTTGAGGGCTCATTGTTCCGGTAGATCAAATATATTCTTCCGATGCGCCATAAATGTTATAATCATTTTACATGCTATACAATCTACAGTAAACCTCCCATAGTTATGCAAGTATGTAGCAATATGTACATATATATATATCATATATCATATATCATATCTCATGTTCTCAGTCTCTATGTAACCCACTGTTAAACCATGACACTTGCTTCTGCCAGCCATGTCACTGCATAAGTGAAGAATGATATTTGCCTCCAAAAAGTTTGTTCGGATCGTTTTGCATCGTTTTGCTCTTCAAACAACCAACACAACAATAGTCTTGGAAAACGCAGCAGATCTGATCTGCATCTCCAAAAAAAACGCGTGGGCTTCTACCAACCCGACGCGTACTAAAATGGGCATCAATGTGTATAACTATGGTGCACTGGTATGCTCCATCTCCCGACACAACCATGTCCATCTTTCATGTATAACTAGGAACAGTACATGGGCTCGTCCCAGACCGAACCCGCAGCACAGAGCACGGAGGCGCCCCCAAATGATGCATGATGGGGCATCAAAATAGAAAAAGAAACAACCCATTCAGAAACCATGCACCATGAGCAACCAATCAAACCTTAGATTAACTCTTTAAGATTGTACAAGTATGTTAAAGTGGTGTATCATGTTTTTCTCCATCCAATTTTCAAAGTGACATATGTCAACCCACCTTCTGCCAAATCAACCCAGTTTCGCCTCCCATTCACTAGCCAGAACCCGAGTGGCCTGGCACTCGCCTCTGGAACGTGCGTACCCAAGAAATATGAAAAGCTTTGGAAAAAACAAAGGAATGAAAAGGGTTTGGAAATCTTTGGAGGAATACCTTGTTCAAAATCTGCTTGGGCAACCACCGAAACCAAAGATGTTGGCCGAGGAACAACTTCAATTGTTTCAGGTGACCGTATTTTTTGGAATCTCGAGGCACGCGCCAAATCTCCCTTGCAGACTGTCTCTATCCACTCTCCGCAGTCGCGGGACCGGATCAAAAAACACCGGCGCCGGTGAGGGATTGAAAAAACTGCAGGGAAGCCGCATCGCACCGTGGATCACACGGCCATGAAGCTGAATGTTTTGTTGGTCTCGTTTTGTCTTAGCATTTTGTCGGCCCCAGGCCCCAAGGTGGGCAATGCCACCAAGAAAAACATTTGAATCTGGGTGTAAGTGGCCTCTTCAGTAAGTTAGCTTCCCAATGGTAGGGATATGAACTCTCTCTCTCTCTCTCTCTCTCTCGCGCGTTAGCTCCCTGTTTGTTTTTGGTATCACCCAAATGGCACGTTGGAAACAGGTGATCCAACCGGGCAACATCTTGAGTTTGGGTGGTCGGCTATTGATATGACTAGGGCGCTCGGGTTGAGTAGCTATCCCTTGGAGGTACGCCACCTGATAGATGCCTATTGCACTGCCAAGACGGTCGTTACCCCCTTGGGACGGTCGTTATCATCATCAAACTACAGCGAATCATAGTAACAAGATGTAACAAGGCTGATAACCATGATACTGGATAACTATGCCATGGTGAAAAGAAGGTGATTATGTGTGATATAAATCCCCGTGAATGGACTGTCCAAAATTGATGACAATCTTCCAAGATCGGTGCATCATCTATATCATCCACTTTTTGGTCATGCCAGATACAAGTATCAGAATCCTGTTCACCAACCTGAAATAGCTGAAACAAGGCCTTTGGTGCATAATTCCCTTCACGAACCATCATTCCAGTGACGTCACCACATGAGGTCATTATGCTTCATCCAAATATATAAGTGGGTTAACAACGCAGTCATATAAATGTCATATATGAATCTCCATACATGAACCATATAGATCCATATAGTCATATACTCATCGTCAACCTTGTTGAAGTTGTCCAGTCCCGACGAATCTGCTGTGGGCTTCCTGGTCGTCACCCCTCACCTGGCCGTCGCCCCCCGCGTGAGGACATCTTTACGCCGCCCTCACACTCTTCACCTCAAGGAATTCAGCAGCTAAGAACCACAAGTTGGTGTGGAATTGTGTGGGTTGTCATATGGAAATATCAAATATACAACTATAATATGTGGAAAGAGGTCAAATATTGTCAAAGTATGTCGAAACCATTTGGGGACCCAACCGAAAAATATGGGACCCAACGTGGCCAGTTCTGCCAGGAAAATCGTGCTCCACAAGCGAGGGGGAAACGTGGGAACTTCAAAAAAATATGGCCAGTTGAAAGAGAGGAGAAACTGGAGAAACATTTTCCTATTTGAGGGGTTCAAGATGGTTCAAGACTGAACTTGCTACTGAGCATTTTGAGCCATATGCAGTGGAAAGTGTTTGTCATGCCCCCGATTTCCCACTTCTAGTTGGTCCCAATTACACATTCCCGGTATTTTTAAGGCTCCAAAGAACTGAGCAAATATGGGCTTCATATGGGTCTGTCAATGGGGTACCCAAAATGTTGATGGTGAATCAACCTATTTTTTATGTTTGCTACTAAAATATGGCCATCTTGGTGTACCGATTTTCGTCCCAAGATGCTGTTTTGTCCCCCGTGCCCTCGTTTTTTGGCCTTGGCAAAAGGAAACTCCGGTATATCCTCATCCAGGAAGACGTCCAACCGCATGATGGGCGACTTAAACCTGGCAAAACCCACTGAAACATCGTGTGGCACTTGGCTGGTTTTTTGGGGAAAATCTACAGGTAACATGGCGTTAATCAACATTAATAAAGGGGAAACTCCGTTACATAAATTTTCTCATCATCCAATAAAAAGAGAAAGGTGGGAAGTTCAGCTGAACTTCAGCTGTATCTGATGTGAGTCTGGACCCAGAATTTGCTATTTAACTAGCCAAAATGGAGGGTTCGCCAATTGTGGTGCTGCAAACAACAACTGCATAGATACAAAACACCGGGCCTATATTTACAATATATATATATAATATTTGTATGTATTTATCTGTTTATTGATCTATTTAGTTATTTTTACATTTATGCATATTTATGCTATATACGAACATGTGAATCACGATGCAAATTCTCAACATATTTCCATGTATATACTACTCCTATGCAGAACGTATGTCATATATTCTCATTATATTGTATTTAATTTAATCAAATCTTATTTAAAGAAAAAAAACTTATTATGTTTATGTGTTCATGCTTGAAACACAAAAATTATGTATTGTGTGTATGTGTGTATGGTATTGTAGTGTAGTGTATTGTATTGTACAATCCATATTACATCTTACATATTACATATGCATTTATTTATTAGCATAATTTCGCATATCTACATAATTCTACATATATAATAAATAATATAATGAACATGTTCATACATATTCTGCATCTTCAAATGTCAGGTCCCATCTGCAAGTGTCAAAAATCAGCGCCACATGCTCCGGGGACCCCACTGTGGTGAGCGCATCGCCTGGCGGGGCAGCGATCACAACTTACCTGGATGGGTTTTTCGGTGTTCCACCCATTGGCTTCGATGATTTACCCAATCATTTTCTGTCATGCTGATTTTCTGTAGCTATGTGAAAAATTACCACGGTCTATCACTTTGAGTCATAGCATGCCAAGAATCTATCCGGTGTGACTTTTGATCCCTATGGCTGGGTCATGGTGGTTCAAATAGGCTCAAATATTACAATTTACCACCCCATTTGCCCTCCGGTAGTTTAACATAGCTCAGCTATGGAAAATGGTCCGTTTATAGATGATTTACCTGTTAATCAAACATTCAAAAAAATGGTGACTATCCATAGCTGCTATGTTGAATTACCAAAGAGCACATCCATTGACCCACCATCAAAACATATCAAAACAAACTATAGTCAATTAAGTATGTCAATTAACTATAGTCAATTAAGTAAGTCAAAACTTAAGTATGTCAGTATGTCCAAATCAGGCCCAAAAGAAATCAACTCCAGTTCGCACAGCCGCCGGTCCGCCGGTCCTGCAACATGCAGTTCTCTGGAAAGCGACCTTGGACGGGGCATCCCAACGAAAACGGGGCTTTTTTTTTCAGAACCCAACGAAAACTCCGCTGAGTTCTTGGCTCTGGCTTATCTGGCTTGAATTTCTGGGATTACCATAGATTACCCATATAATTTCATTATAATTTGACATTGACTCACCACCAGTGATCCCTCAACTGCGTCTGACCACTTCAAGGACCCCCGGCATCTGCCCAAGTCGGTATGCGCGAAGCCTAGCTCCTCACCCGTTGCTTCGTGATGATTCGTGATGCTTAGAGTCTTAGAGGTCTCGGTTGGGGGTCATCCGATGGAACACATGAGATTCTCAGCGGAAACCGCAGAAAGCCCATCAAGGCTATGATGCGTCCTTTTGGCAGGACTGGAGGGCTGGCAGATGCCACTTGCCATCAATTCCATCATATGTATATTTATGTGTATAGAAATATATTTATTTATTTATATTTATTTATTTATTTACAGGTAGATAGATATAGATATAGATTATACTTGTGTGTGTGCTTCTGCTCGAATATCTTTAATTCGGGGCTACCCGCAGCAAATGCCCAAAAAAACATGAGAACAATAAACTATGCCTGATAGGTTTAAGAATCAGAAGCGGATTGTCGGACAACTCTGCCAGGGCAGAACATTGCTATTGTCTCAAAAGATACCCTCCGGGTACTTTCGGACCATCTATGTATATTTATGTTTTATGATGATTTTCCATATGTTTTATGATGATTTTCCATCGCAAATTCATCTGTTTTGCCCCTGCGGCTTCCCCCATGGATTTCCATATCACCAGCCCCCCATTGTACTCAGCTCCTCCGCCAAGACGGCGTCCAACTCCATGGAATCTTCAGGATACCAATCTGCAAATCTGGGGTGTCACGAACCATCAAGAATCATGTGGGTAAAATAACGTCATAAACCACCCATAACTGGGAATGGTAAACATACCATTTTATATATCTTATACCAACTATAAAAATGGTGATGACTGGGGGAGTGTTTATTCTTGGACCCACATTACCTAAAAATATCATATTCATTGGATATACACCATGAATACACCATGATACACCATAACTATATAACTAACCACAATCATTGCACCCCAAATCTGAAGAGATACCAATCAGTAGCGGGTTTAAGCGTCGAAAGATGGTGCATGGCCATAGCCATCAGAAATCGGGGGGTTGACCACCAAAATCTGGGGACGAAATAACCAACAATTAAATACCATCCATAATGGGAACAGAGTAAATAAATAAATATAATTTATATATATATAGAATATCGATATGGAACATCTATGAAGATCCACATTCTCAGGGGTGTTGATATTTTTTCCTGGGTAACCACACATGTTCGATATCCATGTTGGTTTACCCCAAGGTAAGCCCCAAAACTTTGGGGATTGAACGGGTTGAACTACATCAAGGCTCCGAAGATTCATTCATTGGAATACCAACCCCATGGGGCCATGCCCGGACGGGGCGTTCAAAAACAAGCCTAATGGATTTGACGGTCGCGATCGACGGATGCATTTTTTGGAACAACTTCGAGTTCAACTTTGCCTGGAAACTTGATGAAACTTGACTACTGGTGGGCACTTGCCAGTGCCGAGTGACTCTCTGTTTCCAGCGTGCTTTTGCTGACCTGGCGGGCAAGACTCAGCTACTTCGTTGCCTTCACCGACATTGGGAACACATGGCCAATGAGAACACGAACTGCTTGGTAGTCAAGAACGACCCGAAGAAAACCTACCAGGACCTACCAAGAGCTGGCATTCTTGCAACGGAAATGCGGGGAGAACCAGCAATGGCTGGAGTATATATATATATTTATTTATATTTATATTTATTTACTTATTTATTTAGTTATCTATTTAGTTATTTATTTATATTTATTTATATATATATATAATTATATATATATATATATTGATTTATATACATAGCCTGATTAGTAGCCAAACCCTCCATTTGCAGCACGATTCTAGCCTGTCGATGGTCATCCGACGGTCATCCCATCAGGGATGATCCATTTTCTGAGGTCTGTAACCCTCTGGTAAACTAACAAAAAACTATGGAAAAACACCATTTTTAATGGGAAATTCCACTATAAATGGTCATGTTCAGACATAGCTACGTTAAATTACCAGAGGGTAACCCTTTGGACTTGCAACCCGTGCTCTGTAAACAACATGGATGCCCATAGTTTCGCCCACCCCATCATGCAATTGATCTTAAGTAATTTTGGGCAATCGATCTGCATGTCGCAGGGATATCCACACTACATATCTCAGAAACATGGTCAAAATCCTGATTTTGGTTGAACTACCCCTGCTTCTGATCAAATCTCGTAACAAAAAATGTAACCGAAATCCATCCTCCCGGGGAAGCCTCGCGAAGGGCCGCATCGATCTCACCTGCCTGGCCCCATGAAAGCGTTAATATGTGTTTCATATGTTTCATGCTGCCACCTGGGTCCTGAAAACATGAAAATACATGAAAGTCAATCAGGATCAATCGGGGTGATGGTATGATTTGGCACGCATCATTGGAATCATAGATCACAAGAGATCCACTATCATGGCTCAAGAGCACTGCTGATTTCAACCCATCCCAGGCATGGCTGGGCTTCCCACCGCGCTGTCGTTCTCATCGCGACTTCGCAGGTCGTCTGCCAAGCATTTCTGGTAAAATTGGGGATGGCTTGTTGCTGGGCTTATACTTATGACATTATAATAATGGCAATGACTGGTAGGCACTGGTGATTAATGATCACTGATGGGTACAAGCACCCTGAGAATATACAAGAATGAACTTCATTGAATGAACCCTATACTTGGGCATTGATTGAAATAAACATTGCAAAAATGGTGTGATTTGGGTATGCTTTTGTTATTTCCAGTATCCTTGGCTTGTGGACCCTGTAGGATGGTTTCTGACAAGTCTTGGAACATGTTCAAATACTCTGTTTTTTTTGCCTGGATGGCCCCCAGTCTGGCATGGTTTTCTGGAGTGGAATTAATTTTCCTTACATCAGAGCAAAACAGAATCGAAAAAAACGTAACCAGTGGTTGGCCAGCAGGGTATTGGGCCAACTCTGGCGAGTAGGGTCTGATGCTTGGGGCTTCCGCAGATCCAAAAGGACACTGGGCCCCTGACTTTGCCGCACTTCGCCAGAACCCTGCCCAAGCAAGAGGTCTGAAGAAAGTGGAGGAAAAAAAAAATGTTCGCTTACTTCATCCTCATCCAATTCAAGGATTGTGAAGTGTCTGTATGTGCTGAGATCATCTCAACGTTTTGCATTGCTAGAATAGATAGGACGAATCACCAGACTCACCGTTTGTAGCATCGCCAAGCCAATTCCCAAGTTGTAACCGCAGTTGCCAGCTTGAAGCCTCCGCGGCAGTCACGGTCAGGGCCCTGTCGCCTGACCTGCAGGGTGCGTGTGGTATTCGTAAACATGTGAGTATAGAACAAACGTTAACATCAAAGATATATTTATGGAATTTTATGGCTACAATATGTAATATATATATATATAAATATATATGATATATATATATATATATACACGCATAGAGAGAGAGAGAGACAGAGAGAGAGAGAGAAGGAAGGTGTGTATGTGTGTGTGTCTCTCTCTCTCTCTCTGTCAGCCTCTTTCTAAGCGCACATCCGTGGGCGCTGTTTTGGGAGGGTGCTGGCATCTACGTATGGCTAGCGGATTTGGGTTGATTAATTCCTGAAAGTCATGTACGGTAGCTGACAAGAGGGATGGGACATGTGGATTACGCCGTAAGACTTGTGAAGAAAATTACCGGCAGGGTAGTGAAGAACACCAGCGATGAACATGAAAAACTTGGCGAGTGCATGCAAGTGGCATCTGTTCATCGATGTTCCTCGGGAATCCCTGAGTGATGAATTGTCTAGAGTCTAGAGATTAGGATGACTCAAGGTCGGCTATCCCACACTAGATCATCACCAGCCCAAGTTGCATCTTTTTCACGCAAATAACTCTGGGTGCCTGCGCCGGACAGGTTTTTTTCGGGCACCGCTGCCATCGTTCGCGAGCCCCACCAGCTTCGCTGGTCGTTTTGGGCCGCGGCCGTCCCCCATCATCCGACGGTTTGAAGTGCTAGGGTTAATTTGGGTGCCCACAGGCCGGTAACACTTCATTCTATTCAGAGGGAACCTTGAGACACGGATGAAGCAATAGTTGCATATTGTTGTTACATAGTTACATTGATATGATAGATCTACATCATTCTACATCCATTGAAGCTTAGTGGTTGTTGTCGGAATGCTAGGAGTGCGACCACAAAGCAGTGCAGCTTTGCTTGTACAAAGCGATTGTTCGATACAACAGTGAAACGCGATTGTAATTAAGTGTTCGCGCGCAATGTGCAGGTGCCTTAGCCATCAATGGGATAGACTGAGGGTTCAAGAGATCAGCATAGATCACCAATAATGACAAAATCGTGCCCAGCCATATGGCTGGAAAGTCCAGGAGTCCAGCGTCATCAGTTCTTGTTCCGATGATGTTTTTATCCGCAGCTCGCCGTCATCGATGTGTGTCCATCCACTGGAAAACACTCCGGTTTTTTCTGGTCAGCCAAGGTCCCCGGACACCTGCAAAGCTATCGCAGCCAAGTAGCATTGCCTACTTTTGCACGATCATGAAGCCATCTTTGTATTTGTCGTGCAGCTGCTGTGCTCTATCCTTATGGTCACGACATTGTGTGTCCAGCCCAAATGCATGGGCATGTACAACTATCAAAAATCGTTGATTCACTACAGGTCTGGAAAAGAAAAGGGCAGTTCATCCGACCACTTATCATACTGTTTTTTGGTGCGTCCCTGTTACAACTGGATCCACATCAAATCAAATCAAATCAAACTAACTATACGAAACAATAATACATGCGCATGATAAGTCACAAATTAGATTAAATAGATTGTATGTATAACTTACGCTCCTCAAGATCAAAAGGGTTTCCTGTCCATCCACGCCCAAGGATCCAGATATTTGATCTCCGGCGGGAGCCAGGACTGCAAGCACTTCCTGGGTGCGGGGATCTTTGGGGCCCAGATCAACCTGGAGGTATGCTGTATGATTTCTGTACAACTGGAGACCCATGGAAATGACCATGAGCAACCGGCCCCAGGCTCTCTTCTATTGCCAGTGGTCCAGAGGGCATGTGCAGTTTTGAATCTTTTGAATGTCATGCGCAGGTAAGAAATGATAAGAATCATGTTCTATACCCTACCTGAGGTTACCAAGCGGAAAGCGACTCCTGGAAGTTTTTTTTGCTAATCTAAAATGGAGTTTCCGAATATCTTTTGGTGCATGGCTGCTGGCTTCGCCAACTTAGGTAGCACCTCCCTGGCCAAGCGGCTTGGCTTCTTCCTGCTTCAGCATGGCTTGCAAGATCTCCTTGGTGCTGATGGTTCCAACCGCCGTGATCCCCAAAAAAAAGTGTGGCAACCCATCCAAATCAATACCAGTCAAGTCAACAGTCAAGTGGGTTTATCATGATTTAGCCTGGTTTATCAATCTTGTGTGGGTGCTCAATCGTCTTGAAAATACATCCGTTGACTCCGGGGAAATGGCTCAATCCCAGCCGAATGCGGACCAGTGACCCACCAGCCCTTGTCTCGCACAGGCCACACAGGATTCAACGGAAAGACATAGCCGTCCTCAACCTGAACCGTGCAAAGAAATTGAAGCTCATGTTTTGCCAGGACATTTTGGAACCCACAAATGGGCAGGAATTCAAAAAACAATCAAACTCGTTCAAGATCAAGTTCTTCTCAAATTTCATTTCCAAACAGACGATATAATTATAGTGTTATCCACTTGAACAAAAGGCATGCCGCATGCCAGTTCGATTCTGAGCCCCAAACCCGCTCAAGAAGGAACTCGCGCAAACCCGCCTGCAGTCCACTTTCCCAAGTCCCGGCAAGCGATCTAGAAAGCGATTTCATTGGGAGACCGCTAGACCAGCAGTCACTCCAAAACTGGCGCAAACCTGCTCAAATGTGTGGAAAGCCTATGCATGGTGTGCGGCTCTACACGAGGGAAATCAGGAATCGCCAAAAGAAGAGCAATATCTACAGCCACCCCCATCCCCAGCCCGACTGGAACGCAGGTGAAATGTGCGCGATTTCGCCTCGGTCTTGTAGTCCCAGGGTTTCCCTGAGAAGCCTTGCCAGACGATCAAATATTCATCATCCAACTCCTGCGGAAAGTAGAGGTTGCAGCACTCTGCACCATGGCGGACCGCACCACAGGGCGCGGTTTCCGCAATGACCTCGGTGAAGCCCGGCGAAGCCGAGACGCAAGAGATGCGATGGACTAATGGACCAGGATCCGTTACTGCAGATGAGGGGCATCTTGGATGAGCTTGTACCTGAGAAATCAAGGAGAAACATGGTGAAACCGAGCTGGATCAAGAATTTGAGGGACACATAACTTTCACCACATATTAAAAAAAAGTTTGAGGCCAGAATAATTATGCCAGAATTGCATTACCTATAATAAGTAAAGAATGACCAACTCGGTCCCACATGTTTGAGCCCAACCAACTTCGTTATTGTTATTTGCTTGAGGTTAGAGTGACCTCAGATTCAACAATCGTTCTGCACTTGCTGCTGGCCATGGCGGCTATGGTTGCCCCGCTTGGATTACACCATGGTCCCTATCACAGCAAAAACAGGATATCCATCCCATACTGCTTAGTTGCTGTCTTTTTTAAACCGTTTTTAGAAAGTTGATCAGCCACCATGTTATCCATGTTCAGGTTGACCATTCTTGGTATTTCGTGGTCGCCTACTGAGATTGCCACTTCAGCTTTCTTGGTGCTGAGCCACGACGTGGGATCGCCAAAGCCAAACTTGGGAATCCTTGGGGCTCCATGGCAGGGAAGAATTGGGAAGTTCACCAACAGAACCCGACAGAGTTGACCGGTTTCTATGGTGCCAACAAGACATGGGAATCCAACTGACAAGGACTGACAAGACTATGGATTTAGTGAACAAGAACTGGGAGCGTACAATAATGGGGAGCTGACTACTGTTACGACTGTAACCCAAAACTGGATATTAAGGAAGAAAAGTGGAAGAATCAACCAAACAAAATGGGGGATGTGTGTAGAAACACATCAATGTTTTTTTTGGTGGGGGTGGATTCTATGAAAACTTTGGATTTAGCAAACATAGAGGTAGAATTATAGGATATTGACTAACTACTTATATGTTCAGTGACGAATCTGGAGATCCTCCAAAGAAAATGTGCATGCCAGACAAGCGATTAGCGATACGAAAGTCAGAGCAACACGGGAGATTGGCAGATCGAAACCATCGAAACTTGGAGATATCAAGAAACATTGACGAGCAACGATTAGCAAGTGCGGCTGCTGCAAATTAGCAAATATAGCAAGGGTACTCAAATTTGGGCACTAGTGTCTTGGCTCCAAACAAGAAACATTCATGGATTTCAGTTGGTTTTGCGGTTCCCCAATCCAAGCCCGTTGAAGGGCAAGACATCAAGGCAGACTAGGATCCCCCATTCAAAGCACACAGCTAGTCTCTTGTTTAGCTATCAGGAGATTGTCAAGCAAAATGGTAACGGAAAGCGTCTATGTTTGCATGGGGAAACCCTGTCTATAAATGGATGTAAATGTAATTCTCCGTTGCCAGGTTGAATCATCGGATGCCCCAGAGGCAGAATCAATGCCACGGGCTTTCAATCGAATACTTTTTTCATGTCCCATATGGGTCTTTAGCAGGCTCCAGTGTCCCTGCAACAAATTCCGTAGCCCTGCTCCATCACCGGGGCAACACCGGAACGCCCCATGTGGACAACCTGCCAAGCATCGTGGGGTGGAAACCCCTCTCATTCTCCTTGGCTAAAACCTCCAACCACCGTGAGTTCCAGCTCTGATGATCCAAGGACTTCAGGATGCCCTGGTCACGCGAGCAACGTGTTTGCAGCGGAGCGGATGGCGATGTGGAGCTGGGCTCTGTTGTATCTTTTGTCACGGATGGAGTGGCAAATGAATCCATTGGTGCTTTTGATCAATATCAATGGATTGGTTTAAGGGATAATTGACAGGAAAACCCCATATTTCATAGGAAAATCATGGAAAATCGATGGTTTCCTGTAGATTTTCCCTTGAACCATTCCACTGACAATAGATATCAATAGGATAGGGTGGCAAAGGGCAAGTCAAACCCCTTGCGGCCGCAGGAGGTGCGGCCTTAAACGATCCAACTTAAAATGCGGAGGTGTCCGCCGTGCCTCGGTATGTTCCAACATCCAAAGGATCAACTCGGCCTGGCAGTCATAGATATAGAAAGTACCCTCTGGTAATGACTAACATAGCTATTGAAAATGACCATAGAAATAGTGGAATTTCCCATTGAAAATGGTGATTTTCCATAGTTATGTAAACGTTTACCAGAGGGTACTGGATCCACCTATTCTATTGGGGTTATTTCGGATTTACGTTTCACATCATTTCACATCCTTCAACCACCATCTTTCTTCAGATAACGAGATTCTATTCTATAGCGGTCCAATCGTTATATAATTGTCTTTTTAGCCTGAAGTGCTGACCCGCTAGAAATGAATGCCGTCCCTCCAGATAGAGATGGAAAGAAAGAATCTTTGAAACTGCCAGTCAGTGACCACGGGTTATTTCATGGTATTTCTCAAAGTTGGAGCAGCGGGTCCACTTCCGTGCGACCAAAAAAAGACGGTGAAGGCAATTCAGGATTGCAGTTGAATGATGGCAGGCCACACCCCAAAAAGAAACATGCAAGCGGGCCTTGGCTGGTGGGAAACCAATGGATAAATCACCAAACCTTCATAAGCTAGGCCTCTCTCTCTCTCTCTCTCCTTCCATCGCCTTCTCGAAGATTCCGCTAACCCAAAGAAAAATCGGAAATACCTCTTCGGGGAAATCCAATTCTGATATTTTAGAAAGTGTATAACTACATGGGGCTCATGTTTGTTCTCGGGTGCAGTGGCACCGGCCGTGCTCCAATCAATCACCCCGTCCTACCTGCTCAGACAGCAAGGACTCATAGACCATGTTTTTGGAGCCCACGGTGAAGGTGTCGAAATCGGAGACCACCTCAGGACAGGCCCAGATGGGGCAGGAAGATGGGTCTAAGTGGGACTGCCCAAGCTGTGTAAGTGAGAGATCAAACCAAAACAAAAATACCAAGCCTCTGGGTCCCAACTCTAAACACATACCGAAGCTGAAGTACGGATTGAAACTATCAGATTGTTGATTATAATGTACATCATATATCATATATATATAATATATCCCATGATATTTCCATGATATTCCCATTAAATCTCCATTGAATCACCATGAAAAGCCCCTCACCTGCCGGTCACTTGTGGCAAGGTGCTGGCTTCACAAAGACCTCTGCATAGGCAATGAGGAGACCTCTGGGGTTCCTCAGTGTAGCGCGTGGGCTAATAAATAAATGTGTTTCAAAAATAAAAGAGTATCAACAAAATAATATCTCTGCACATCTATAATATATATATATATGCGTGTGTATGTGTGTCTGGGTACTTGAGAAAACATGCATACAATATATAATTATATATATATGTGTGTGTGTATTCCGTGTGCCGTGTGTCTATAAAATAAAATGATAAATATATATATATAATCTAATCATATGTAATCTATACGTGTGTGTGTGTCTACTTAGCTACTTTCTCCAGGAAAGCTCAGAGCATCGAGCATTGCATGTGAAATCGTTTGAACAGGGGCGTGGACACATTTCTTGAACATATCCTACCAAAATCCACAGCATAGAACATCGTCAATTTCATGTCACTCCCGCTAAACAGAAAGATTTGTGCCTCACATGAAAGGGGAATCTGTTTTCCACTTCCAATCCCATCCCCCTAATATTAAATGCGCTATGTAAGTATACATATATATATATCCTTTCATATCCCAAATATGGATACATCTCCTACTAAAACATGGTGTCCGGAGTGTTTAATCATAGGTGTCCGACCCTGGGATACCGGGTAGCACTGGGTACCACTGGGTACCACCATCCAAGCAGCATGATATCAGCTTCATCGTTCTGGTACAGGACCACCTGGCGCTGTCGTCCCAGAGGTGCGACACTTCAATCAGTGAAAAAGGGGGACAGCAATGGCCAATGGCCAACACATACACATATTATTGTGCATATAATTTTTGTAATGTTATATATATATTATAATCTACTATAATATTAATTATATATATATGTGTGTGTATATATGTCAATCTCCAAGAGATTCCAACAGATCCAAATGGAAATGATCTTGGAAAGGTCCACTTTTCCAGGTTTCATCGTTGATTTCTGCTATCGAACGTTTTCCCTTTCGCGCCTGTGGATCCGACTTGCCGCGGATTGCATGCCTGGGGCTCCGTTGCGGAAGCCCTGGTTTCATCGTGCAACCGGCCAAGAAATGTTCCACAACTGTCCTATATCTTCTATGTCATTTTAGCTGATCCCATTAAAAATAAAATTAAAAAAAAAAAGTATAGTCCCCATGTTCCGTCTAGTTCGCACTTCCCTAGTATCCCAACTTTTGTGAAGGCCACTCAAATGAGAACCAACCTGAAAGAAATGGCTCTGATGTATATACGTACCCTTGAACTTCAACATCCTCAAATTCACCATAGATCTGGTGCCAAGACACAGATTCATGTCCATGAAGGCTGGCTCGGATCTGCGTCCCGTCTCCCAACCCATGACCTCAGAGTATTTCCCACAAATTCTGGCTGCAGATCCAAGGGACCAAGGGGCATACGAACCAACCAACATATGGGAGGCAAAACGGACTGCCACTTGAGGTCGGCTGCGTAACAAGGAATATGCCCTGAAAAAATCGATCTACACAATTCTAAATCTAAAGAGATGAGTTACCGCAGAAACCCGCTTTGCCGCCTAGTGATCCACTAGTAAAGATGCAGCCCCAGTTCCACTCATATCATTACCCTACCCTTTAGCTCATGTTTGTTCCAAACATGGCACAGTCCAAACCTGGTTGCGGGTCCAACCACGACATCCCCCCAGTTCTCACCCTCCCAAAATGTGCCAAGGAGCAGGTGAAATGTCTTTCTGGATAATGTATCCCTCACAAGGACCCATTTTAGGAGCGAAGAGGAGTGGGTCGGAGTGGCCGGATCAGGTTTAGACATCCCAAAAACGACTAGGACCTGATGTGTCATGGTGAGATTCTCTTTTGTCATGTTCATCCATCAATCCCACTATCGGTCTCATGTCGTGTGTTGGTTTGCGTTCTATGTTTCGCTAGTAGACAGCGTAAAACATTGTCGTAATGAGGAATAATAAGCCTAGTGACCTAGTGATATTTCCTAAAGAACAATGATATGAGAACAATGGCAATTAATAATGCATCTATTTACAAAATATAAAACTGACAGTGATACAGTACCAGTCTAGTTGTAGTAAACTGCTGCTTACCTCCCTGTCTACTTTCCCCGCCTCACGCATGAGCGGCTCGGGCATCTCCAATCCCCACCTCGGCGGTATGTCGAAAGGTAGATCCAAATTGTGGTACTTGGAGAGGGATCCACCAAAATGTCTCCAGTTGTGCTTGATTTTCAATAATTTGTCATGTTCATTTGGGATCATTTGGGATCCAAATTTTGGGAGTGCCATGGAGTGCCTCATCTTGACTTCTGCACATGAGAATCTACATCCCACGCCATCAGATGCCATCAGCCAGGTGGCACATCAGGTTTGTAAGAGTCCTGCCAGGGGCGGCCAGGACAACTTGCCATGAATCCTTGTGGTTACCAGCCATGCTACCAGGCTACCACCTGTTCCTGTACACTGTATGGATCTGTCCAAAAACATGGCAGAAACGCAGTCGTATTATGAGCACACAACAGCCATGGAGAGTAACACTAAGACTTCAAAGATTAAAATAAATCGTTTCATTGTAAATCACCCTGACCTCCAAGTTCGGTAACACTGCACGGAAGTTGGGTAACATGGGTAACACTGCACTGAATCCACGAAACCATTAAAAAAGAAAGCTGGAAAAACTCGACAAAACATGTCGCACACAGCAAATATAATAGGTAGAACACTTGCATGGGAGAAGCATTATCAATACCGTCCTGGAAACTCTGTTCAGCAGTTCGGAATCTGTTGGGGGGCTGTTATAGTTTAGAATTAACACAACAACTACACCACTTCAGCAGGCATTCCTCGTCGACAATCGTTCTCGTCTCAATCTTCAGGGTCGTGGCCGTGTCCAGAACAGCTTGCAAGGCCTGCCACCCCCAGCGTCATGGTTCTATATATGTGCTTCTGCCCCATAGATTTCGGAAGCATAGGTCTAACCCTGTCTAACCATAGGATCTTAACTCCCATATAGTTTGGATTTGGGGCCCTATAGCTATGCTGCCCTATCATGTTTATGTTCATGTTATTTCCCCAATTGTGACTCCAACTGCATCAGTGCCGATCATCTGCAGTCATGGGATATCATGGGATCCTTAGGCCGGGCCCAAGCAGCGCCTTCCGAGCTTCTTCCCTTGCAGCTTTGGTCTTGTAATACCTGGCTTCCAGGGTCATCTGCGCCCATGATGCCATGGGAATTCTGAACTGCTCGGCGTATCACTTTCTATGAATATTAATGGATTGATGACCGACCACCATGACCCCAATATGGGTATTTTACCATATTTTACCCAAGTAGCTGTTGTTCCAAATGTAAGCTGTCAGTATCTTTCAGGCATTTGTGTCTATCGGAGATTCTCGGATTCTATCGTTGACAGGCATCATGAAAAATCGTATGTTACTATGGCAACGTTGCTGCTGAAATAGAAGCCTTCCCTTGCCCACACCCACCATGGCGTGATGACAGATTTTGGGGACAAGGCACACGACAATCCTGGAATCTGGGGGCGAATCTTCAATGACCGACTTGTGTGCATTCTCGCTGATCCTTATCCGCGGCGCCATTTGAACGATCCAAGAGGACAACACACCATTCCCCAGCCAGTTTGGAGAGAGTTCTTTGTATGTTCTTTGTAATTACCAACTACTATAGGTGTCGCATGTTTTTGATGTTTTTGCAGCAAAGGATCTGCACAAATGGAACGAAGCCGGACAGCACACCTTTCTTGGCTGATTTTCCTTTGACCTCGGGTGCCAGCGGTGGGAGAGCAGGTTTCCGAAGCAGCAGCACAACTGTCGCCCCAGCCATTTCCCCAATTTTCTTTTGAAGATGGAACACCTTCAAAGATAGTATCCTCTGGTTAATTAAGATAGCTATGCAAAATGGCCCGTTTATTGATGATTTATGATAAGTTACCTCTATTTTTTAAATGATGATGTTCCATGGCTACCCGATGACCAGGCCAAGATGCGTTCAGGCCCTTTCCCACCGCCGCACCGGACAGCATCTTTGCGATGGCATCCTGATGGGCACTGGGACTCCGGAACCTGGATTTTCTGACTCAGTTGGAGGTGTTTGTTTCAGGAATCCATAGCTGGCTGTGGTCACTGAATTTACCCTCTGGTAAACTAACATAACTATGGAAAATCACCACTTTTAATTGGTAAATCAACTATAAATGGCCATTTTCCATAGCTATGTTAAATTACCAGAGGGTACTGACATGGTGAGTTACTCCAATTCATCCAATTCTGAGTGGGACAAGCCTGGAAATCAAGGAACGTACTGATCATATCTGATCAGAGTTGTCAAACATAATTGATGGTGAACTCCCCCATTTGGGGGCTGGGCAAACGAATCTATCTATGTGTCATATGTTCTGCCGATTCGTGTGGCAAGTCTGATAAAATGTAAGCCATTGTAAACCCGAATTGGTGCGTTGAGGTTTTTGAGATCCCTCGTAAGTCATTGATAAATGGTCTGTCTCTCGGTATGATAATTTCATACCGATCCAAGCAGTGTGGCTCCTTGCTGGTGGGTCGGTACACGACGAACCACTGCGTCTCTACACCTCAGTGGGTCAAAGGATGCCCAACGCTCCTGCAGTCCTACATGGTCGATTTGCAACGAGTTCTATTGATTTGCATTTTGATTTGCACATTGATTTGATTGACTTCTATTGGTTTATATTGATTGCTTTTGATGTGTATTGATTTGTTGGTTGACAAATGAGGGTGCAAAATCCTTTTGAGACTCTAAGTTGAGCATGCTCTTTAAAAGGGGAAGTTGAGGTAACCCAAAGATGGGACTATTGCAGATGATCCGCCAATCCAGCAGCTTCAAATCTTGGCCATCTGTTGTTGAAGTCCCATGGTTGCTGGATATCATCCCATCGGTGCGGACTCCGAATTGTGTAGAGATTTCAAAATCAAGCAATACTGCTAAGAATAAGTCAGTAACTAATTGAGTAATTGCATTGACGAGTAGTTTGAATAGATGAATACCTAGATATAGATGCTTATAGATACAGTCACTAACTATAGATGATAGATACTATACTACATAAATACCGTTTATCAGCTATACATAATATAAGTGCTTAGAAAGATAATCACATATATAATTTAAATACATATCATATCATCTGTGACCATGGGTCAAATCCCTGGCACCGAATGTTCATCCCAACAAAAAATGGTTCCCACCCATCTCCAGATATGCCAAAGCCATATGCTACTGTGGGATGGTATCTGCAGTGCTTAGATACGAACTAGAGCAACCCCGGTTGCTAAGCAACCCCGAAATAGATAGAGAAGTTGGACACAATCAGGATCATTTACCCTCTGGTAAACTAACATAACTATGGAAAATCACCATTTTTAATGGATAAAACCATTTTCAATAGCTATGTTAGTCATTACCAGATGGTATAACATCCTCCAAACACGTTTCCATCTTTTCCGTTGCATCTGATCTGCCACTGGCCGCCAGGCAACCCTCCGTGCCCGTCATCTTGTGCCGCATCAGCGAACCCGAGGGGCCGCGGCTGTCGCCGTTCTGACACCGCAGTTCAATCGGGGATTCCAACGGATTCAACATACAGAAATTCAATGGATTGGTTTGAGGGAAAATCTACAGGAAACCATGGTTTTTACCATCAAATATAAGGGTTTCCTGTAAATTTTCCCATCATCCAATTCTATGAGAAATGGGGATGCAAACAGAAACGGCAAGTTCACTGCCTAACAATTGGGATTCCAACAAGCCAAAATAGCAGATTTAAGCCATTGGAATTGGGATTCAATCAAGAGAGCAACAATTGGAATTTAACAAACAAAAAAGTAGGATCGCCTATCAGAAAGGAAGGAAGATCAACAGCACCGTGCAACTGAAGATTGGGATTGACCAACACACATCCATACCCAGTAACATAACACTAGTAAGTATTGAAAACAAGCAACATCCAGCAAATGGCAGCAATGAAGGATGGGTTAGGCCACCATTTGTCCAGGAAGTATTGACCTCTCTCTGTGGCATACCAGGTCTGTTCTATTTTCAGGGCGGCAGTGAATGCCGCCACGGCATTTTCCAAGCTGAATTCCCCAAAACCCCAAAAAACTGAAAATTGGGCCACATGATGCACATGACCAGGTTCAAAACTGTCTGGACCTGGTAGAAGTCTGCAATGAGCTTTCGAGGATCGGTGAGATATTGCTGCCTCAGCATGCATGTTAGGGATCTGAATCTGGGATTATGATACCAAAAAAAAACAGTGATCATGTGATCCCCAAAAAACAATAAAGAAAGGTCTAGAAAAGAAAATGTCCATCAAAATTAGAGAATCGTGGGGAACCACTGCAAATGATTTTTCCGGAGCTCTCACATCGAACATCATAGAAGCCGTGTTTCATCTTGTTTCCGTTTGGTCCCAAGGCAGTACCCATCTGCCACTGGCTATCACGGCTGGGCCCCCGTGCTGCTGCAGATCATCCATCGAGCCGAGCAAGCGCTCGAATTTTCCGCGGCTCAGCACCAGGACTTCCACCTGGGCATTGGTGAAAAACCCATAGGATCCCATAGGGATGTTGAAAATGTTGGGCTACCAATATTACCCTCTGGTAAACTAACATAGCTATTGAAAATGGCCATTTATAGTGGATTTTCCCAGTAAAAATGGTGATTGTCCATAGTTATGTTAAATTACCAGAGGGTACCAATCACATCCAATCACCCTTTTTTATGGCTTCCATCATGGTCCCCAAATGGCAGGCTACCCCCATGCTCCAACATGGTCCCGCCTCGGTGACGGCCGTGACCGAGGCCGCGCGGGGCTCATTCTTCAGCAGGGCGCGCTCGCCAAAGAGGTTCCCCGCATGCAAACGCACCTGGGGAAAGATGGCCCTGGGGAAAGATGGCAATGGGAAATCCCCATGGAAATTTGGTAGAAATTCCCGTTTTAAGCTTTAATGGGAAAATGATCTGTAAATGATGCATTCTCCCAGAAAATTGAGGATTTAACATGATTAAACCATCCAACATGGGAATGTTGACCATGAAAAAAGTGCGGTTAAAGCATGTTTAAGCAACAAGACTTGCGGCTTACTCGTCAAAAAATGGTGGTTGTTGGCCCATCAAACATGGGGATTTACCCATCAAAAATGGGATCGTTTAAACACGTGTCACATGTCGAATATGGATATGAACCATCCAAAAATGCGGTGGAAACTGCGGCACCTGTCTGATAGGCAACAAAACATGAGGTTGAGTTGAGCAACAGGTTTGGGCTGTCAGTAATACAAGATGCACCACACATGAAATCAGCTATGCCATGTGTCCAGCCTCTAAGTCAACTGCATGCTCTTGAGCTACTCTGAGGTCCTCACGTACTCCTGCTCGTCGTCGCCACTTCTCACCCAAACACGGGCAGTGCCAGAGGTGATCAAATAAAATTCGGCACCTGGAGTCAAGTTTGACGGGCTTGACGGGGATGGGTCAAACCGGTCCAAGCAACCCCTTGTGAACGTCCCAAAAATATGAATAGAAGAGTGAGTCTACTTGATTCTGGATGGGGGATGCTTGTCTGCCCATGTTTTAAGACTTTGGGGGTTTCGGAATCTTGCACACAGGCAGGTCTCGCATTCAGCCACTAGGTGTGGTTGGTGCTAGAAATGACCATGCCATACCATTGTGTGGTACGCAGTGACGTGGCCCATAACAACATGAGGCCAAAATCTATAAAACCTGGAGGAATTATTATCCTTTTTCTCCGCCGATTCATATCGAATACGTATCACTCAACCGCCCTTTGTTGGGACATATCTCACATATCTCTGTCAACTTTGAACGGCTGCAATGTCGCTTTAGTCTGAGGCTATGCTTTTGATCTCTGGACAACTCATGGTGTCTCACCACCTGACCTGACATCACCGCTGCAACCCCCCATGACAGCACCCTTCAACCAGACCTTGCTCGCCCTGCACCACAATGTCATCACCTGGCCGATACCTGCAGACATGCAGTGTGGAAGGCAAATGACGCAGGTCATTCCTGCATGGTATGTGGGTAAGATACATTGAAAATCAATACCCTACACCCTTCATGCATGCTGCAGGTGAGATACAACTCAAATTCGTGCAGCTCTGAACTTAAGCATCCACAGGACATTCACAGATCTCCAATCAATTGAAAGCCCTCAAGCCCATAGAGCTTAAAAGTCGGATTCCTCAAGCCTTCCCAACACCCACCTCAAGCTTGGCTCATGGAAATCTAACGGTGCCCCAAAAAAGTCACCACAAAAATTGGTTTTTGACCGCCCTCAGTAAGTCCCTATTGTTGCGCGACAGTTGGGGTGTCCTTCGGTTCCCAACAACTGGCCTGCGGAGAGTGAAGGCATCGCAAAGCTTCTCTAACGCCTCAACAGCACGGGCAGTGGCAGCAGAAGATTAGGAAAATGTTGCACCATTATACTGGTTGGTGGTTTTAACATGTTTTAACTTGAAAATATGAAAGTCGATGGGAAGGATGACATCCCATATATGAAATGGAAAATAAAAAATGTGTGAAACCACCAACCAGTATATACTATTATATATACATACTAATTTGTCACATGGCCCGCCTGGCCGAACAAAGATACAGTTCAGCCACCCGAAATCAAGTCATCTTCGTGGCTCCCCCGATTCTTCAGATTCGTCTTTTGCCATGGGCTTCTACCCTTCAACATTCCGGACCTATTTTTACGGCAACAGGAGGAGCCTCGTCTTCCATCATCTCCAGCCTTAGCACAACTGACTCCAACCAGCTCAGCCGCTCAGCCGTCTTGGGGAAACCATGGGAAACCCGCCATAGCCCACCCCTCATGGCAGTTCTGGTGCAGCTGGGAAGCATCTTCGAATTCTTCAACATGTGCTTGTACCTTGGCGCTGCAGAGCTTTTGTGGCCCAATGTCCTTGTAAATCGCTGGCCAAATGGGAATAACATCCAATAACCCCTCTGGAACAGAGAATTGGTAAAATAAATGGCCGCATTTTTTTTTCTTGGCTTATTAGATGTTATATACTAATAATTTATGACACTTATAGTTATTGCCATTATTACATAGGATCAAGTTTTCGTGGCTCCCCTATAGCTTCGCCCAGCCTGGATCGCGCTCGGAAGGCCATGCGCGTGCACAGAGTCACCTCAGAGATTCTGAACAGCTGAGATTCGGTGGTTCCACCAACCAAAAAAATAGCCTCTGGTTATGACTAACATAGCCATGGTATAGATGGCCCATAGAAATAGATGGTTGACCTATTAATAGCATGGTGGATCTTTCCATGGCGAACTGTTAAATTACCAGAGGGTAAGGTAGTTCATCATCTAACATCATCTAACTGTGGTTATTTCATGACCATAAACCATCATAAACCTAGCAGTTAATCTACTTACTGTGCTGAACTGTATGTTCACCAAGTAGCTAACAAGCTTTGGAAGGTTAAATGACAAGAATAGGAACTTAATCAACAAGGCCAACAGATAAGCAAGATTCTGAGCCGCAAGAATTGGGAGGGTTAGCTGCAAGAATGAGGATTTAATCGAGAAGACTGAGGATGTAAACAGCAAAAACAGGAAATAAGCGGGAACAATGGAGATTCATAAATCAAACTTAAACCAGCGAAATTAGAGACTTAAATGGGAGCTCAGCCACAAATTTGGGGATGATAATGAAAAGAGAAAGAAAACCCATGAGTGTTGCCATCCTTTGTCAGGTCCTTGAAGATGCAAGAAACATCAGCAGTTGTTCGAGCGGAAAATCCATGGTCCGCTCGCAACAAACCCTTCTTACAGAGAAAGTATTCAGACCTACACCTACTATGAGTGCCCAATTGTGTCCATATCTGTGTGCATCAAAAAAGTGCAGGTTTCTCCAACCATTCTTACTTGCCATGGATTTGCCCATCTTGAATTACCCTCTGGTAATTTAACATAGCTATGGAAAATCACCATTTTTAATGGGTAAATCCACTATAAATGGTCATGTTCAATAGCTATGTTAAATTACCAGAGGGTAATGATCATCAGTTGAACATAGTTGAACATTTGAAACCTGCAGTCTTGCCATCAACAATGCAATTATGCCTCGATGTGGGCACCACTTGCTGATTTGAAATGACCGCTGGTCGCTGACAAATGCTGACGTGCTGACTATTTGCTTTTGTCAGCCATCTGAAATCCGTTTTGATAGGTTGAAATATGTTGAAATCAGCACCTAATAGCCTACAAATCAAAGAAATCAAACATTAATCAAACCATTGTCACGAGAGCGGCGTCGAAAACCGGGTAGCGATTTGGTTCTAATCCTTATAAGCTTTCGCGACGGCTTTCGCGGTTCTTTCGCGCGCACAGTTCTGGCTTTCGCGGCGACATGTATTTCGTAATATCTT
>Ga0126342_10003011_pt1 | contig 27296 bp, 27 predicted proteins | sample Cyp1metagenome_FD_92528 | JGI IMG/M metagenome (GOLD analysis project Ga0126342, IMG submission 92528) | Coral microbial communities from Lord Howe Island, Old Settlement Bay, Australia - Cyphastrea 1 metagenome | ecosystem: Host-associated > Invertebrates > Cnidaria > Coral ... | reverse complement strand
GGGCTCTCCCAATTTTGTTTTGCCACAAAAGCGAACCCTCCAAACAATACATGAGTTTCAGAATAATTTGGAAAAAATTTGCCACAATAGCGACCCTAGGTACTAATCAGGACCCAACATTACCACCAGCCATGCTATCGACTGTAGGCTATTTGCATGCAACAGGAGAAATTAGCAAAGACAATCATGCTTGGAGAGTTGGAGATGTGGACATATTTTTTGCCTTTCAAGGACCATTTTTCCTTACTAAGGAAGAGGATTTGGAACTTCTTCATCGACATAACTTGCTCAAAAGTCCGGGGGCAGTGCTAGTGGCTGACAACGTGCTCTCGACAGCTGCAGTTGGTCTTCTTTGGCGAACTGGCAAAGGTATCTTGCACATGCGAGTTATTTGAATCGAGGGTGTTTAACAATCAAAAAGAGGCTTTATGACTCATGACTTTTTGTGAAGAAGAATCAAACTTTGTTTTGCAAAATTGTCTTGTTTCATGCTGTTTCTATGTAGCACGGCGTAGCAATACAGCTATGCTCAACTGTCCTACTTTTGTGGTAGCCTTTGCTTGGAAGTTCTCCAGACACTTTCCAGGTCAGGTGCATGGCGGGGATGGCCTGCAGTACACATCCCAGATGGTAGCTGTACAAGAGGTGGTTGACAAGTCCGAGGAGCGCAGGGTAGCAGGCCAGGTTGCCTTTGAATCTTTCGCCCAACTTCTTCGGCAACGAAGAGTGGCGGGTAAATTGGCTACGGCTAGGGTCAACCATTTTCCGTGTTCTTCCATCACCCACCTTTGTATCATCACAGGGACCTTGAGTTGTTGAAAGGTTTTCTGTTTTTGTTCCCTTCTTTTTTTCCATAGTTTTTCCATAGTTTTTTCATTGATTTTCCATCCTTTGCCATTTTGCCACGCAGGACTGGGTGTCGATCTCCGTGGGCGGTGCCAATTCTGTGTCGGTGGCACCGCTGCCAGAGCCGCTGATGGAGCTCCAGCGGAGATCCAGCTGTCTCCGGCAGCGAATCGTGGGAGCCAACGGCAGGGAGGTGGGAGCTGCAGTTCTGGGGTGCCAACGGGGGACAGGAGGCAAGTTCTTTAAAAGACAGTAGAACATAACAGAATATAACGGATTTTTTTTAGAAAATTATAGAAAGAACTGTGTTGTTTCAGTTGGTAGACCTTTTGGTGCAGTAGAAATGTTGGCTCTTGTGGGACTTGTGCTCTTTCATCCTGAGGTGGCGGAAGTGGAAATGCCGCGCTTTTGCCAAGAGGCACGTGAAGCGCTTCAGATGGCTTTGGCGACCCCTCCTGGCACAGCTGCGCTGAGAGGAAAATGAGCGCATCACAGGGATAACATGGCCCCAATGGGTCAATGGGCCCCCTGATGCCCAGGGGATCCAGGGGCTTCACTGGGGTGCAGTGGTTGCTCAAGAGGTCCAACAGCCATGACTGAATGCTGCAGCATGCTTAAACCTGAACTTTGGGATATTTTGGGATTAGCCGGTCTTATACTGCGTTCTTCAAACAATCCTTTAAGGCATCACCGGGCAAGATGTTCAGCGTGGAACTTTTGCTCATCGACACTGCGCCGGGAAGCTCAGAATCAACGGATGGAATCAGGGGACCTTGGGACCTTGGGTTGGCGCCGAAGGGATATTGCCGTGCTTCCATTTCACACATTTTCACACTCTGGTGGCACATCACTATTTACCGGGCTGACCTGCAAGCGTGCAGTTGGCCCGAGGTGCCACGAGGTCGACTTTGATCATCCGCATGATTTTGACGTGTTTTATCCACTTCTCGGTGCATAGGATGGCTCATGATTCTGCCGATGTCGGGGCATTTCTCTTTATATATATATATATATATATGTTTTTTAATGAATCTGGTGAAAGCAAACGCCCCAAAATGATCCAAAATGCATGCACCACATGTCTCTTTCTGCTGTTACCATTCGCTTATTGTGCCCAGGTGATCAAGGACCAGGCTACTGGCGAGGATTGGTGTGTCATGGCCAGAAGGAGGGTGCAGCTTTCATGGAAAGGGGTCTACAGGCCTACAACATTCATCAACATCCTACTAATTAATTATCTAAGGGTGGCTTTTGGGTGATACTTCTTAGGGGTTTTCTTGTTGTCATTCCACTCCAGAAGAAACCTTGAAACATCCATATCAATCTCTTGGCAATTCTAGGGAATTTCTTTTGGATACTTGAGGGATTTGTTTGGGTAATCCAGGTACCCATAGCCTTACCAATGGGGCTGGACCACCAATTGTGAATACCAAACCATCAGTTTGAGGGTGTAGCTACCTAAAAATATTGCAGTGATGCTGTGCTTGGAAAAAATAGTGGGCTTGTGGCACAGTGTGCTGTGTAGGAATATATGGCCTTCGATTCAATAGGTAATTTATGTTTTTGATGGTCAATTTGAAGTTTTTGGAAAAAGTAATGCTGGACAAAAAATGCAGAATTCTGTTTATGTAAGCTCTGTTCAATGGAAAAAAACAAATCTGTGCTCTGGCAACCTTTCCCCATGTTTTGGGATTTTCATGGTTTTTTTTTGGATTTTTATATATTTTTATATATGGGATTTTCGTGGTGTTTGATTCTGGTCGGCTCATTTTTAGGATTTTCATGAGATTTTCATGGGATGTTTCTGGGATTGTTGTGGTGTTTGATTCTGGTCGGCCCATTTTTGGGATTTTTATGGATTTTTTGTGGGATTTTGTGGGATTGTTAAGGTGTTTGCTTCTGGTTGGCCCAAAACTACAGAACAAATAGTGGAATTGCCATGGTTTCAAAGCAAATATATAGTGTTTTTTTTATTTTTTAATTCATTCTGATAGATTATTGTTTAAATGGGTTTTGCTGCCATCTTGTAGTTTTAATGGATTGGTGTTGGGACTGTTTACATAGGTGTGTAGGTAATTTGTTGTTGATGTCGAAGCCAGCAGCTATTGAGTTGGGATTTGCTGTGGAAATTTGAGGATTTAAATTAATAGGGAATTTTCAGGTATGTTCAAAGATTTTCCAGGTATTTACTGGGAATTTTCAGGAACTTATAGTCAAACTAAGGGGTTTTAATGGGAATAATGTTGGTTTTCCTTGGGAACCGCCAAATTAGAAAATGCCTCTAACAAGAATTGCTCCAAAGCCGCTCTTTGATACTATTGCAGAGTCCATGTGAAGGTGTAGCAGCTCAAGATTGGGTGGTCAGATGGGTCCTTTTTTTTTTTCTCTCCGGCACATGTCATGATTGTTTGAGCACTGAGGCTTCCTCCAGAACTTGGATCTTGGGCCACAGGAGCAGGGCCGGAATGTGGAGCTATCTTGGGCTCTTGGTTAAGTACCCCTCATCTGATGTTCCATTTTGCAGTGTGTAGACCATTGCAGACCCCATTGATAATGAACTATGTTATTGATCATTATGCAACAAATCACATCAAGTCATGTCAAGACAACCATATCAAAACTCATCAAGCCGTTCAAAATCCACAGCTTTCTGGCTTGGCCAGCGAAGCCCCACGGCATTTTGAAGAGCGACGCGAGTTTGCAGCCATGGGGAAAGAAAAGGATAAGATGCCAGAGGTAGACCAATGGGGTTCTTTGGCAGCACCAAAGATGGCAAAGCATGGCACACATCCACAACACAAGCTGGAGAACCAGTTGGTTGCCCCTAGAGGCAGCCTCCTTAGACATCTTAGACCTAGATGACAGTTGTTTGAAGTGATTGGCACACTTCCCAGGTTGAGAGATTTGTGTGGGGTTTCGTGCCCTTGTAGCCCTCAACACTTATTGTTTTGGCATCGTTCGTGATCAACTCACCACTCAGGTTCTCTTAAGTTTTTCCCGGTGCTCCTCATTGGGATCTTTCTTCCTCGTTTGATTGGCGGTGCTATTGCGGTGGCCATTTTCCAAAAGGGCAACACGGCGCTGTACAATGAGAACATGGAGAGCCTTGCGAAGGCCGCAACGGAGTCCATTTGTGCTGCAGGGCCGTCACAATGGATAGTGTAGTATGTGAAGTGATGAGAAATAAATAAATAGAAATAAGGTGTGATACAAATAACGGTTTCAAAGTCAGCGTGCTTGACAGGCCCCACGCTGGTCAGGCCATCGCTTTAGAATCTTTAGAACGCGGTCTCAACTATCGCTTTAGAACGCGGAAGATGATCCTATGTCATCAAGATAGCTGCAATGATGATGTATATAATATAATATATAATTAGAGGTAGAATGGTCCCTCCACTCCGATCTAAAATGGCTGGTCCCGAACCAAACCCTTCCCCCTCCAACTCAATGGCTAGTTGAGCAGAAGATCTGCCAAGACCAGGAAGAGACTAGTAATAGCATGTACAGTATATAATAGCTAGTAGAGTGGAATGAGCCTTTGAAGCTCCAGTGAGGATGTGTTCTGAAGTGAGGGATAGAAGTGTGTTCCGAAGTGATTCAAAATCGGTGTGTTCTGAAGTGATGGCTGGGAATGTGTTCTGAAGTGATCTTGTTGCACTGGCGGAGTATTCGCCACTTGATCTGTTTCGTTTGCAGGGTGAGCACGGCTACTTGTACGCTGCAGCGGCTGTGTTTGGTGTCATGGTCTCCTGGGTGAACCAATTTCCAATGCTGTACAAGCACAAGGTGATGCGTATCAACTCTGGAAACCTGCGCGCGAATATGATGATTTACAAAGAACTTGGTGCCAAAGAAGATGCACCATACATTGGGCTGGAAACAGAAGGGCCTGTCGGGTGCTACAACAGGGCAAACCGCTCCCTGTTCCACTTCACTGATGCTTGGCAGCCGGAGAGGGTGATATGGGTGATGCATGGTGATGCCATTGTTGTCATAGAGCAGACTGGGGATCTTGATGAATGTGACTTTTGTATCCTTTTATGTGTGATGCCTTCATCCTCTGTGGCACTGTGTTTCCGTCATTGGATTTCATTTGCTGATTTGCTGCTCTACAACTGAAGTTTCAATCATTTTCAATCACACTTGCGCAGCGGTGGCTGAACCCCGGGTTTTCCAAGGAGAACTCTTTGGCCTTTGCTGTATGCTTGGTCCTTGCTGGCATCATTTTCCCGCTTCCAGTTTTAGCCTTGACCACGGCATTTGCAGTGGGAAGAATGATGCATCAGATTGGCCGCCCGGCTTAAACCTGTAGAGTGCTGCCTTTGTTCTGCGCATGCAGAACCTATTCTTGTGCAGGTTCATCGCATCCAAACATGTTGATGTGAAGGGTGATTGTTGCCACAAATGGAGTCATGTGTTCACCATGTATTTTCTGAAACCATAACAGCAATTAATTGGAGCTTGACATAGCTTGACATAGCTTGACATAGCTTGACATAGCTTGATAAGCCAAAATGATATGCCCAAATGCATAATTTAACTATGGTATCGCCTGCAAGAGATGCAAGTGCCGGATGCGATACGAGGTTATGCTACTGCTGGCTATGGGGGCCATGCCTTGGGCCATGTGATTTCTTTGGCTGCGGATATGACCATTCAGATGCTTTGCGTAGCTTGGATTTTGGGTAATGATATGTAATGATGAGGTCATGGTCAGATGAATTGTGATGAAGTATGTGATGAAGTGTGTATATATATATACACATATGGCTCATGTGATGAATTGTGGTGAATTGCTTTGCTTGGAGGGTGCTCTTCGATAACTATGGGTGGAGCTGCTTGCTGAGAAGTGCTCTCTCTCAGGTACTGGTGGCTGTAAAGTCATTGGGCTACAGCAGTCAGGCCCTCCATCTTGTGACAACGGTTCAGAAGCAACTTGAAGCAACAAGTATATATATATAATTATATATATAAAGGTGGTTGGCGTGGGGCATAAGACGATGACCAAACACATAGTTTGAGGCACAGACTAGCTACTGTGCAAGCATCGAAAAGCCGTCAGGTTGTAGGACTGACCCTGCCCTGCAGGTGTCGCAGATCATCAGGGTGGAGCTGTGAGATGAATGGCAAGATCATAGGAAGACAATGCCCTGAGTCAAGCACGTTGATGAACGTTTATGCACGCTGTTCCTATTTGTTCCTATTTGTTCCGTTCACAGTTTTTGTGATGGACAAGGTCTGCTGGTTAGTTTCTAAAATGCTTGTCGATTGGGCCCACTGCGAGGGATGTGCCAATGTGCCTGATCCTGGACGCACCTGCAGCCACAGACGCGCTCAGAAAAAGAAAGGTTTGTTTTGGATCTGGCGGCCGTGACTCATCCTTGTCCCGAGCTTTCTTGCAGGGTGCCAGCTGTGATGATAAAACTAATGGAATGATTGCTGCACTTATTGCTAGCTTTCAAGAGGAGAGGGCGTCCAATCTCTGTCGCAGAACTGAACAACATTTTGGCGGGCTTGCGCACATTCTGAGACACATTTGCCAAAGCAGTCAGACAGTCAGACTTGTTTTGTTCAGGCCCTGGGGCATTCCTAGCAACATCTAGCAACAACAGTTTCCTTCTTCCAGTTTACTGCGCCCATGAGGAGAACTTCATTGCAAGAAACTCCATCTTGGCAGAGTATGCAGTGGTTGGATTTGAGCTGGGGTACAGCTGCTGGACCAAACATTTTCTCAGCAGTCTTCCATTGCAAATCACTACAAATCACCATCGGCTTTGAAGCCCACAGGGAAAACTCCTTGATGCTCCCTCCAGTTAATTATTTGTGGAGAGCTTCGGGTTGAGCTAGGTTTGGCTCTGCAGGGTTGGATTGTTGGGACATAGTGGGACAGTGGTTTGATCAAGATTGGCTCTGTGAAAGCTGAGGTTATGAAAATCCCACCGCCCTGGTACTTTGGGAGGCGCAGTTTGGTGACTTTGCAAACACCGCGCAGGCGCGCGCAAGGCATGTCTCCAAATATGCAACATCTGCGGAATCCAATCTCCGCATGTGTTCAGATTGCTTCACTTTGCCAGGTCATGACCGATCAGTTCATCTCCGCAGGGGAGCACAAATGGCTGCAGCAGTCAGGTCTGGTGATGCTCCTTCCACACGGTGCCTTGGAAGTCAAAACGCCTTCGTGCAGTTGTGCAAGTGAGGTGGAGGATGAGGATAAGGATGATGATGATGGTGAGTGTGACCATGATGATGACGACAATGACACTGTTTAGTAGAAAGTGAGTCCTCCAAGGCTACATGGGCCAGGGCGCAGAGCATTCCTCGTGTCGTATAGAGCGGTTCCTACAACTCTCTGATGACGATGAGGCAACTGCACGGATTAACGGATTACGACAGACGTTTGGTTTGTCCAGATATTCAAGCCGTTGGTTTTAGGTGGCACGGTCAGGGGCACAAGCTACAACGGTTTGAGTAAATGAGACCGGGTTGGAATTGACCGTACTACCGTTTACGCATGAAGATCATAAAGTGCCTTGCATTTTGCCCAGCCTTCCCATGTTAAAGTATGACCTCAAGCAGTAGCATGGCGCCAGGATGACATTCCAGATTTCGAAGACGGCTTCGGCAGACGCCAAGTGCAGCGGGCCAACTGGCAGGTCGGGGTGCACGAAGACTGAAGCATCTCAATGATATCTCAAGTGTCTCCTGCAAATTGTTTATGTGAGGTCATGAACCTGTCCACGCCAGCCAACTACTTTCATGCCCTGCGCCGGCAGCAGCATCGAGATTTCAGGCCAGATATAGTTGCGTAGTTTCAGTGGTTCACGGCGGATCTCAAATCCCTTTTTGGTGATTCTACTTGTATGCGTTGGCGAGCCCATGGGAGCACAGACAGGGAGCGCATTCTCCTTTCAAATTCAAACCTGTAACCTGTCCTGAAAATATCGGCGGTGGATGGCGGTGGTCTCTTGTGCCTATGCAACATGATGGTTCAGGAAACCCATGGTGGTGGCGTCTCCGAAGAATCTGTTCCGGTTGCGTCAGTGTTGCAACCTGAGCCTGCGCAAAGTCCTACACTGTCCTACACATCTTTGCAGCTATGAAGGGGGCATGCATAAGATGTGTAGGAACATCTTAGTATACATACTTTCACTGGATTTTATTTGGCTGTGAGAGCTCACGCTGCATGTTTAGACATCAGTGATATCAGAGCATATACTTAGGTGTGAGCCCTTTGTCAGACATGGAGTTGGACACCCGTTTCCAGCGCCTGATCGGCGAGAGGGATCCTGAAATCGATGCAAACCACGACAAGGCAAGACCTGTATGGCTGGGCAGGCGGTGACCAACAGATACCGTAAACCACCTAGCTTATTAGATCTTATTCGCACATGTTCACCCGATTCTGGCCAAAAATGATACCTAAGTATACTTAAGTTTACAATATATACATACATATATATATATATATATATGCACTTTTTTTTTCTCTACCTTTGGTATGTATGGCAGACCCAAGGGCCCAAGGTCCCGGAAATTCTTGAAGTGGCGGCCACTTTGAATCAACCCTTGCTCATGCACATTCCTTGCATTTCACTGGATTTGAAGGTTGATCGTTTGGTGTTCTGCAGTGGGAAGATCTACTACGAGCTGGTCGCTGAGAGAGAACGGCAGCAGACTTAGATGTTGCTTTCAAGTGGCTTTAAAGGATCCCAACAAACCCCCAGGGGCCCTAGGATTATCCCACTCCACAGGGGACAGCACGACATATAAGTCTCTAGGTACTTGAGTCAGTCTGGCATGTGAACTGCACGGAAATTGTTAAGAGTCAAAACAAAGCATATTTAGTATACTTATACTGTACTATAATATTACTGTATGATTCAGCCTCAGTTTCAGGCAGAGGTCCTTCAACAGGGGGCCCAAACACCAATCAACAACATGGCCAAAGAAGGACATAACATATTATCATATGGGGAGAAGCTTGCGAGAGACTGGCCAAACGAGCTTCAGGTTGGGTCTCAAGAATGTGGCTATCATTACCCTGGAACAGCTGGCCCCGTTCCCTTTCGATCGTGTCAAGGAGGCCGAGAGCGATACCACGTTGTTATATCAAAAGGATATAAAAGGATGTGATGCTGCACGCCCAAGCACAGCCATGGTACTTATCTTGGCCGTCACTCAAACAGGATTCGACGAAAGTAGAGTCTGGACAAATTACAGAAAGCGTGCCAAAGTTTAGAGGATTTAGATGTTTTCGCATGTTTTTGCAAGATCATTGCAAACACTTTTTTTGGCAGTTTCCAGATCGACTTCTAGTGTCGAAGTCCAAAGTTAATTTTTTGGTTGAACATGTAGCAGTTGTTGTCTCTAACTCAAGATCGATATGTCGGCACTTGAGTTTCATTTATGCCATCTTCCCGTTGGTTGGACCCATGATTACATTGATACTTATAATATCATTTATGTTCAATAAAACTATATAAGATGGTACGGTATAAGTTCATTTAATACGTAATATGCACGTGGCATTTAATTCCTAGAATACCCACACACGCAGAGGACATGAAAAGTGTTGCTCGTTGCTGGTTATGAGGTCATGGAGAAGTACAATCACGTAGATGTGGGCGATGGAGTTCATCCAGGGCAGCTCATTTGGTGCCAGGCCACTGGTTGTTATACTGGCTGTTATACAGGTTATACATGTTATTAAGTTGTTATTATCACAAAGTAGTATGCATCCAAGATCATCGAAACAAAAATTCGGATAAAAATAGTTAGCAATGGTATAAGATGGGATCTAAGATCGTCCCAACCTATCGAGCATTCTGATGCATTCTGATTTACAACTGCTCCAGACATTGTTTGTTACTGGTCTTGAAGTCTTGTGTCGTGCTTGAAAGTACGTCCAGGAAGAGCCAAAGAACATGGGCGCTTGGTCCTATGTGCGGCCCCGCTTTGCTTCTTGATTTGCAACTAGCAGCTGTGCAAGTTGAAGAAGTGGTCTCTCGCTTGGGTCAAGAAATCTCCAAAAGGAAACCAGACAGCTTGAATTCTGCTCATGTCATGCTGATCAATGATGGTCATAAAAGGATATAAAAGGGCCTTTCTTATCCTTTCTTGTCATTGTCCCTGTTTTGCCGTTGTCCAAGAGAGCAACATAGTGCAACGGTGGGTTGCGTGATGCCTGGCCTTTGGCGTAGACCCACCAAGGTCACCACTGCTCGAGAGGGCTTCCATCAGGAGATCGGACACTGTGGGATGGTGGATGTGGATGTTGTACCGACATGTACTGATCATTTGGATCCATTTGGCTCAATGGAAGTCTGCATGGATTCAGACATCAAAGGGATTTTGAAGAGTACTTGCTCAGATCTGTCGCTGATTTCACCATACTGTAGGTAACTGTAGGTAGTAGGAACTTGAGCAAGAACGAGAGTGAGCTGAATGGTAGCCATTGGTAGCCCGACCATTAAGCGTCTTGACCTTGACCTAAAGGATAGAGGTACAGAACACGACGTGACAAATTATGAAAAAAATGATATGTTATGATAAACATTGATAAACGATACGGAATTATATGGAATTATGCGATTTGGAAACTCGGGCCCCAGGGATCCCCAGATTTTGATCACGTGCCTTCAAGACGGAAGAGATCTGCAGGACTTGGTGATGCGATACATCGGGCGGCGGGCAGCCGCTTCTCCAGCCACTGGGTATCCAAAGCTGCACAATGCAGAACAAGAGGCGATTCTCCGAGAGGCGCACCGTTGGCGACCTGAAGCGCCGGGTTTGAAGAGAGAACGAAATGGAAGAGTACACTGGGTAGACCATGGTACAGTAGACACTCTTAGACCTGTATGAAGATGTATGAAGATGTATGAAGGTTGGTGATAGATGCGCACCGACCCCTTCTTGAAAGATGCAGTTTTTCTCGCACTTTGTTGAGGCTCTCCTGGGCACTTCAGATGCCAGAGCAGAAGACAATTTCTCGGTGCAGCGGCCCTCCTCACTTCTTGGGCATCAAACCTGAGTTGGCTGAGGAATCGTGGAGCAAAGGCACTGAAGTAGGCACCAGCACTGCATCCCAGTTGAGATATGTTGAGATGCTATGATTCTACGATGTTGTAATTTATGTATGTTTATGTTGTCATTGTAGAAGTGCCAGTGCGCTTTTATAAGTTCTTTGCAGATTCGTGATAGGAATTGTCAAAATGCCCTGTGCCTGTGGCTTTTTTGAGTGCCCTTGCTATGTATTCAGTCTGATTTGCCTGATGAGCCAGCTGCGCCACGCGCAGAGATTGACAGAGCTGGCAGATGATCACCTTTTCAACCCTTCATGAATACCATGGTATGGTATGTGTGATCTATCTAATTGAATCTAATTAGCAAGGAAAAAATAGGGACAGAGTTTCCCACACCCAGCTTGCACATATATTATGCCGCAATGTTGTTTGTCGAGAAACATAGGAGAGAAAAAGAGAGAGAGGGAGAGAGAGGGTGGTGCAATGACTTGACCGGCAATCACATCCCAACACTGACAGATCCGTAAACTGATAGGAGACGACAGGATCTGACGATAGGAGCCAATCCCCGGGTTATCTCTTCAATTCTGGTCTCTTGGAAGTGTCAACCAGCACACCTTGGTGAGGCGTGAGGGGCATATATCTTTTCTGCTTAGCAGTACTCATACTCATACCATCAAAGAGTAGTCACTGAATAGGACCTGTGTCTATTGTATGACTATTGTATGACAGCACCACTAGCATCATTAGCTGCCCATGAGGATGGCAGAATCTGTGACTCCAGAGTGTCAACGGCCAGTCTTAATTGGTTCTTCCTGCTGAGCTAATGGTGGCCGCAATGGGGCGAAGCCCGCCCTGATCGCTTTCAATCTGGGAGGACAGGAACATGGCGGCCGCATTTGTTCTTAGGTTGGTCATTTCATGTTTGAGCTTTGGGCATTAACATGTCAGCCTGGTCCAGAAGCTTGACCTTTGCATCCATCAATGTAAGGTACAAGATGGTACAAGTATCAAGTACTTATTCTGACGGTTGTCTGATCCAGAGTTCACAGCAAGATCAAGATACAAGAGCTCCGAATGCCCAAACTGTACCCATACTGTACCCATACTGTACCCATGTGCGTTCTATAATGTTCTATATAATGTATATAATTTAATGTATACATCAATATTCCTCCATGCTCCTCCCAGCTGCCAATTTGTATTGCTTTGTGGTTCGCTCGTTTGCTGACCTTCCAAACATCGAAAAAAAGCTCCAGCCTTGGGCCTTTGGTCGACTGAACTGATCCATAACTGATCCGTCCGAATGTTTGAATGCTTGGGTGGAGGCCAAAGACCATATTTTGTTTTTTTTTGAGCATCCATACATTTCCATAAACACTGATTGTACATTATTTTTGCCCCCTGCCGGCATCCTTGCTTTTGGCGGCTTTTGGTCCGTTTGGTGCTGATTTGTGTTGGTAAATCGTTAAGCGTTCGATCTTAAATTCATCCCACCAATATCCAGCAATCATACTCGTGTCAATTGTTGGTGAAAGTAATTTCCGCTATTCCATATGTGTTTCCTGCCTTTTGCTTCGCTCTTGACATCGAGCTCCCGATGCTCTCAGGCTCGACGCGCGGAATGCACTGCCAAGCTCCTCTGCAAGTTCAAGCTGCAATGTCAGCTCTTCGTGCCGAGACCCAGTAAGATGGCTTGTGCCCATGGATGTAGATGATTGTCAAGGATGTGAACGCATTTTTTCGTGCAGTTTTTGGAGCATAAACAACATAAACAAACATCATATAATTATATGATTATATATATAATAATTATAATATTATATATATATATATTATATGTATATATAATTATATATATATGCATATAAATATATACACAGTGTACGTATTCGTATTAGCAGTCATAGAGCAGCAGGACTGTACACCGAGATTGCCTGGGCTAGGCTTGAAGGAATGGATCAACGATGGCAGCTGCTGGCGCACTTGGATCGCCTCGAGAAGGTGCTGTTGACATCGCACATGCTGTATGTGTTGATGTCGTTGATTGATGCATGACACATAATTATCACATAACATCACATAACAAATACCAACAAATACCTTATTAATATTTATGAATCATTAATCCTTGTTATGTAGATCAGATGTCAAGTCAAAGCACAACATTTATATTTATATAATCATGCAAAGGACGATGGCTATTCATCAAGGTGAACACTTGGTGGCTGCTTGTGCTTCACGCCAGTGCCAGGAGAGGATAATCTTTCGACACGTGGCAATCTGGCGCCAGGCTAGGTGACAAAATTGCGCATCTTGCGCTTTCTGATTCCGATATGATAAACTATTACATATTATTACATGAAATTTGATCATGTCTCATTGTATGTTGTTTTATTATATTATATCATGTAATAGCATATCAAATCATATTACACTACAATATGTAACATTAGTATGATGTATATATATGTGTGTGTTTAATGTTATATTATTTTGTTTCATCGTTCTTTGTTTTACTTTTTTATTCAATTCCATATCATTTATCTAACCTTATAGTACTATGTTCTTATATTTCTTGGCATTAGTATCCATAATATAATTTAATATTATTATATTGTGTTCTATTCAATGTTATTTTATTGTTATATTATATTATATTTTATTATTTTATATTTTGTTATATTATATTATATTATTAATATCATATACTGTATTTAGTTGTACGATATTATATTATACTTTATTTTAATGAATGCCATCATGTTTTAAAATTTAGTATATATATTTAACTATATTATACTATATTATATTACGCTATGCTACTTTATTGTATTATATTGTATCATATTGTCTTGCATTATATTGTATTATATCATATTGCATTTTATTTTATTATATTCTAAATTATATTATATTGTATTATAGGTTGTTTTCAGATTATAATTCTATTTTTTATGTTAAATTATTAGTTTTCTTAATTCTAGATGGTACTGTTTTTTTACTGTAATCTACCGTAGGGAATTGTGAAGTATTTCTATTTTTCCCGATGACCTGCCATATGTCCATGGTCAAAGAAAAGATGCTGAGATGAACCTCGTTTTTGCTCCCTGGTGTTGCTATATGATGGAGTCCTAGGCTTACAACACTTGATGTAGAATTACCAAGATTTGCGCCATACTGTTCTCCAACGTTCTCTAACGAGACTTCCATCAACCACGGCTGCTAGGGCCTTTGGATGGGCGTTGTGGATCACCACACGTTGGTGTACGAATCCCGGCTGCCAGAGAAAGGGTAAGGATGTTCTGCAGTCAGTTCCCTTGCCATCTTGCCGCTTTGGTGGCATTTTCGCCTTTGTTGTTGGAGGTTAGGGATATTTACGGATCATGTGTTGCCAAAGCCTGAAGAGGATGAACGCAGATGGTTTCAAGTTTCAGTGATGATTCTGCGAACTTTTTTTTGCAGGGGAATCTTCGCCTTTGAGATTCTCTTCCTTTCAAACAGTATATGAAAACATATTGAAGTCCATCCAATTTTCTGTCAAAGGAAATGGCCATGGAGCTCAGGAATATTTCTGTGATCGAAGGCTCCGTAGTCTACAAATTGAGTGGGGTGCTTTCCTCAACGACAGACAGGACATGATCGAACCCAGCTGAAGCATCGAGAAAGGTCCAAACTGATAGTTCATTAGATGTTCCTAGCATGAAGGACATAACAAAATCGATGAAGCACGTGAACTGAAAAACAATTCCTTGCGCCACGCATTGAACCTTTAGGGTTTGTACCCTTCTTGTCAAACCCTTACAGCCTTCAATCAAGGCAAGGATGGGCTTTTCTTCCAAGATGGTTTTGAGGACTGAAATTCTACCGAGTAGATTTCTTTTTTGGCTGCAGCTGCATTTGATTGTCCCATCTGAAATTCAAAACCTGCTTGGGCGATGTTGCAACGTGTTGCAACGTGTTGCAACGTGTTGCAACGTGTTGCCACATTTTCCAGGACCCATGCCCCACTGGCGATGTGCTGAGCAGAAAGATGTGCCGCATCAGCGCTGCTCAGGCAGGACCTTCCAGTGTGATATGATTGCTATCACAGGAAGACAAGGATAAACAATGATGACATAATGATGATAAACATAAGTTACATAAGCAAAACTTTGCCATACACATTCAGGATGATTCAGGCAAGATGGACGCTCGGCATGTGTCACTACACACTTGGTTGTTAGACGGTGATCCCCCCGCCAGCTACACAAAAGGCTCAAACATCTGAGTTTTTTTTTCAGTTGTTCCTCTTGTTTTTGAAGATGCTTTTATGACTAAATTAGATATATACAGATCCGATCTTGTGGCACCACTTCCGGTAGACCAGTCAATGCTTGCCACCTCATGCCATGCCTGCTGTCACAGGCCAAAGAGCAGCTGCGGGCTCAGACTACTGCCAGTCAGTGTGCTGTCGGTTCAATTCGGTTTCGGTTTCGCTTCGGTTTTTAGTATTTGCTACCAGACCGGTTCGGTTCAGTGACGGTTTCGGTTTCGGATGGTTTCGATTCTTAGCGGTTCGTCCTGTTTTCCGTTCGGTCGGTTCGGTGCATCGGTTCCCAGCGGTTCACCCATTGGATCCAGCCAAATTGTGTGTTTTCTTGTTGACTTTTTCAGACGCATGCCAAAAGCAAGCACAAATCAATACAATGTACTCCTGTCTTACCTTAGCTTTTGCTGAGGTGTTCAAATAGTTACATGGCAGAGTCTACAATAATGGCTGCACCATGTTGCTATACAATATAATATATGCAGCATGGTATAATTGTACAAAAGTATGGTCTGGGGATATACTGTATTTATATAATTTTAATTAATTTTATATATTTGTGTATTGATATTTTGTTCAAGCAGCTGACCTTTCAAGGCATAGAACTATACAAATAGACAGAAATAGCTCGTAATGGGGCCTTTCCTTCACTCCAAGTTGCAAGATTTGCGAGCTCACGTCTCAAGATGTCTCAAGAGTCCTGATTGATGTAGTGCTGCGGACACTGAGATTGCAAGAGCTGAGCGGGAAGAATTACGACATTGTGAAGTGGAACTGTCAGCAATTTTGTCATGTCCTCAGCGGGTCGATATCCAGGGCCTGGTCATTCTTCTAAACAACATTATAGCGATATTATCAAGATTTGTCCAGCATAGTGGCATAGTAGTCGCAACTGTCAACTTGAATTTCCCCAGTACATTTACAGCATTTTCATGCAGTTAATTTTCATTCATTATTTCTCCAACCTCTTGAACACCTTAGGATCACCCAGATGGTTTAGTCTGTCCAAGTCCGTCGTGTTGGGGCTAATATATTGTCCATCATTGTCCACCATTGTCCTCAAGCTTTGCAGAGTCATGCGGAGCCACTGAGGCTCTAAGATCTTCGACCAAATTCCTGAGGTCTTCGCTGGCGGCGGCTCGGGTTCCTTCGGTGCTTGAGCTACGCTTAGAAGCTCTACAGGCCTAGGATGGTCCAGAGGATCCCGGGGTCTCGGGTGGTGCATTGTGCATCCCGATATTTGTTGATCATAATCATACCATGTTACCATGTCCGATCTGTCCGATTGAAAGAGGCGCTTCCTAGTGGTTGAATACACGGCACGGACCACTTTCAGTCGTTAATGTGGCGCACCTTAGGGCTTGCCATATCGCCACCTGCATTTGAAAGACTCCAATCTTGCATGCGCCACACCATGGATCAAATAGATTCGATCCATTGCGCAGGGGACACTTGATGACCAGCGGATATTTACTTGCAGTGGCCAATGCTTGTAGCCTCTATTGTGCTGCTTGAGCATTTGCCGAACGGCCTGCATTGTGCCAGAGCTCAGCTTCCCACCACACTGAGACTTTCAACATGTTCAGGCACCTTGCCTTATCTACAGTACTCATTCAAAGCCCAAAGCTTGTTTACCATGGAACTATATACAGCTTATATAATCCGCAATGGCTGCAAGCTTTTGCACAATTGTTTAAAATAGCCTTCAGGCACGTCCAGAGCAGTAGAAACGGTCATTGCCTCCGAAAATGGTCATTAGGGTAAAACCGAATTAAGAGTGAAACAAGTCGCAGCCGTGATTCCAGACCATGAAAGATCACGACTTTGTTTGACATTTATCGACCCTGACATACATCTCGATCACGTGGCACAAGATGGGCTGCTGCAAATGTAGGCTGGTCCAATCTGGTCCATCAGTTGTGATCCAGCCGTGGTGGAGCAGAGTTTGGAATGCTGACGGAGAAATGTCGCGTGTGTCGGGCAAGTTCAGGGTCTGAGACAGCAGGTCTTGACTATGCGTTCGGAAGGGGGAGATGAAGATGAAGCCACTATAGTGACCCACTCGCAACTAGACTATCTCGTGGTCATTTGCGGGTGCCTTGTATATCTTGTATTGCGATGCGAATGCAAAGTCTATGGTTTGGGTGGCCCATGGTTGCCCCAAAGGTGATTCACCACCTGCAAACATGCTTACAATTGTGTCCCATTGCCGGGGGACCACCTGATACGAAAGGACTGTTCAGGCCCAGAACCCGATTGTTCTGGTAGCTGTGAGTGTAGAGTTTGCTTTGGATACTTTTTGCTTCTCAACGTGCACATGTCGTCAGGGTAAAGTGCGGAAATTTGAGGGAATTTGGACTTGTGGAAATGAAATTTTGGTTGCAAGCCAGCATGATTCAGCATGATACAATATCACCTGGACAGGTGGCGTTTTCTCCCGATACTTTCAAGATGAAGGCCCTGCAAATGCCTTAATTTGCTGGGCTGGTTATTGCCTTATGATTGTGACAATATTTGGGTTGGTTTGCCAACCAAACACCAACTGTGGATCCTTTCTTCCCCAATAGCGCTATTACAATGTAGCAGGCGAGTTCAGCATTGTAGGTTGAGGAATGTTCAAAGATGTTCAAACATATTGAAACGCAACGCAAGCTGCAAGATGCTGCAAGTGAAGCCTTGAGCCTTGCGGGGCGCTCCAGCTTTTGGCATTGTGACTGCATGCAGGTGATAGGACCTCACCGGCAGCACCAATCTTCGTGGGTTCATGGCCTCAGTTTTTTTCAGGAAGATACTAGGAACATGGGCTACCGATGGCTACCCTACCTACCGTACTGCATCGTACTACTAAACCAAAGGACATCTCTTTTGGCAGCAAGAAGGGTACAGAACGATCACTGATAGTTGCTCCTGGACCTTCGTAGAGAATGATATTAAGCTTGACCACACTGAAACCCACTGAAACATTGAGGGGCATTTGGTACTGTCCATTTGAGGCGTCAAACGCTTCCACCTGGACATTCTGTACCTGGTGCCTCAAGCTGCGTTTATGTTCCTTTTTTCTTTTCGGGGAGAAAGGGACTGACGGAGTGGCAGACTTGCTAGCGACTTGATTCTTCTGGTTGTGAGTTTTTGATGTTACTGGCTGTTCCCAAGTCGCCTCATCCTATGACCATATTGAACATGGCTGGCGGCCTGACATATCCACATATACATATGCCATCATCATACCATCATTTCCAAAGCTTTCAGCAGCACTCTGCCTTACCTGCTCAGGATGATTTGGCCTCCTTGAAATCACGGGTGGACACGAATGACTTAGCAGCCCCTTGGCGAATCAGATTCAAACAGGGCACTGCCATTTGATTTCAGCCAGAGTGGAGCCCTTGATGAGTAATTACCACATTTGTGTAAACCCAACTCTTCGTTCCAGGAATGGACAACACTTAATTAGTCACTTAGCACCAAACCATTCCAAGCCCAGGTTTGCATAAATTCTTGTGCTGGAGGATTTGTTTGCGTGGTTTGCAACAGCGCTTTTGGCCCGACATGGTACAGTATCATAATCGCAAAGGATGATCACTTTGTTCGTTTTTGCTATAAAATCCATCATTCTTGCGGATAACAAAAGCAACATGTTTACATAGGAGCCGGATTTGCAGTCTTATCATCTCGCTTGACGTGCCGCAGTGCGTATATACTTAGCAAATGAATCGAAACTGGTAAAAGAGTGCAAGGTTGTCAACCAAAAACACGTGCCCGATTTGCACAACATCCATGCATGAAGATTTAGACAAAACACGATCGGAAAACGATAGATGAATTGATGCCGTGCAGTCTATTTAGCCCATGGATGCCCATGGGTATGATGACAAAGGTTCTACCCGTCTACCCTGAGCCATGTGAAGTACTTCGTTGCCGTTTGCAGCTGCTAAATTGAGCTCTTGAAATGGAACTTACACAGGACGAGAAGGTGCTGCGAGGGCTGCTCCAGTTCTTTGTTTGCGCAGATGCCCGACGAGTCCCATCAGAGGCTCCTTTGAATTTGAAATACCGGGATTTGATCCTGACTGCATTCGAGGCAGCCGTTGAAGATGGTGCCATTGTTGCACATGAGACGAGTTTAATCCCAGCAGTTCCGTCCAACATCCCAAATTTGGAAGAAACGCATATCTTTGCGCATGAGATGTGGTGCCAGCACTTCTCATTGCCGTTGCACTGCCCAGGGATGGAGGATGCGGATGGTGCGCCCAAGGAGAGCCAGGCGACTCCAGGTCCAAAGAGATCTAGATGGCAGTGGAAAAAAACAAGTCTTACAGACGGTTTCCTCCCGATCCTCCTGGAGTACAGCGGAGTGAGGTGAAGAACCAACAAGCTCAGCTGTTGGAACAGTGCACCAAGACCTTGCAGGCCATACTTGCAAAGCTTCAAAACACTGGGCTCACATGCGAACAGCGAGACAAGTACCAAGCCATGGCGCACCAGATGCATCAAAAAATTGAATCTATCAAGCCTGCTAAAAAGAGAAAGAAAAAGAAAAGAGAACAGTTTGCTCCGGAGCACGACACCAAAGCATGCTGGAAAGCAGGCAAAGGTGCCAGAAGAAAAGAAGGGAGAAAGAAAAACAAGCAAAGGCTGAGGCATGTGTACTCCGGGAAAGTTTGGACAAGACAAAAAAGAAAGATGGATTTGAACCATCCAGATGATGTCAACCAGCGTGCCTGAAATCGTGAGAAAAGTGCTGCAGAATTTCTTGAAGTGGTGCAGATGCGTTCTGAATCGTCCTGGTAATTATTCAAAGGCCTCAAGGCAACTGACTTGTCCAAAGGGATGCAGTTGATTACAGCTGCACCAGCAGCTGTGCCTTTAAATTTAGCAATCCCAGCGGTCACTGCTTGAAACATCTTGAAACAATAGGCTGCCAAGCTGAGGGACACGTTCGTATATTCGTTTCAGATTTGTCCACGCCGCTTTTGCCCTTTAACTTAAATCGCCGTTGTTGCGGTGTTTTTACTTTGAAATCACGAAAGCTAGTGGTAGCTAGCCAGAGTTGGCTTTTGCTTATTTAGCAAAGCAAAGTAACTTTGGGGGATTGGGCGCAGGTCAGCCAGTGTTCGTCTCCGCCCCCTTCCCCCACCCTCTGGGCTCGATTTCGCATGATCTCTACATGACTCTTCATTATGTCATATCATGTCATATCATCTCGTCTCCTATCATCTCAACCGATCTTATTTCCTATCCATCTTCCATCGCATCTTGTCTCGTCTCATTTCATCTCTGCTCATCATATTTTCCCATCGTGTCTCGTCATATCTCATCTCATTTCAGCTCGTCTTATCTCATCTTGAGGCCTCTCATCATGTCTCATGATGTCTCATCACATCTCATCATGTTTCACCATGTATAATCAGGTCTCATCAGGCCTCATCATGCCTTATCATGTCATATCATGATATATCATGTGTCACCACCATGTCTCATCATGTCTCATCATGTCTCATCATGTCTCATCATGTCTCATCAGGTCTGGTCTCATCATGTCTTATCATATCTCATCTCAACGTATATAGCTCATGTCATCGTATCTCATCTCATCTCAACGTATCTCATCACATCTTATGCGGTTTCGTCTTATCACATCACTTCAATCGCATCCCATCTAATAGCATCATATCACATGTTCTCCCCTCTCATCATTTGCCATCATTTTCCACAGTCATCCCGCTTCTTCAACTCAGTGAAATTCCACTACCCCATTGCATAGCTTTTGTCCACCCCCCCCCGGTCCTCAAGTTATGGAGTGTTTGGATGTTGTTGGTGCCCTACCATGTCATGCAGGTGAGGCAGAAGTGGGCAGACCAGGCCAGGTGAAACCAAAAAGATCCAATGTCAAAAGTTAAAACGTTATCAAAAGTCAAAATCACATCTTAGGCCCAGAATGCTCTGGAAAAAGATATGAACATTTGGATTGATTTGGAACCAATGTAGACGTTCTCCGCAAATTTGGGCTGTGGGTTCACTGTTGGTTGACCACCTGAGGCCACAACCCTGGAGGAGCGGCACTAGTAGCGAGTGCACACATCAAAGAGATGTAGACCTCCATAGATTCTATGGCGGAAAGGTTGGCACAACTGCCATTTCCAATAATTATATATTATATATAATCATATGTATATACATATATATATAGAGTAGCTTGTACTGTTTTGTACTAATTAGTGGATGTTAGTGGCAGATTTCATCTCAATGATCTCAATGGGAGGCACTCTTGCTGTTTATTGCGAGGGCTCCAGGTAGTATAGAGGTATTCACAGACGGTCCCAAAGGACACCATTGGGAGTGCATCTCAAGAGCCAACCATGCGATCATCATGAATAGTCCATTCATGTCCATTCATGAATCAAATTTAATTCTATCTGAACCTATTCTTTCCCCTGACTGGGTGAAAACTATATATATCCAATTGGCCCACCTGGTGACTCGAATGTTTTATGGTTTCCTTTCTGACAGACAAAAACCCCTCCGCGCAACTCTGCGAGGAGTTGCGCCAACGAACGGGCCTGTTCTTGTCAGGTCCAGCTGCAGAACAGGGACGGTGTATATTTCTGGGTAAATCATAACGACCTCACTGCGACCTCACTGGAATCATGGTTAATAAGGGAAAGCATCCCCAAATGGCCTTAATTCATGAAATATTATAATTTACCCAGATATTTGTATCACTTTCACTATCTGTATCCATTTGAGTCACGGTCAAAATGGTTGAAGACCACTGTAGTATTGCAGGAGTTTTTTGTCAGAGATGTGCAAGAAACACTGTAAAGCGATAGGCCCCCCCAAAAGCGATAAGCTGGGACCATACACAATAGTCCATTAAACTTGGTGTAAACCATGCACATTCACAGAGCGGGCAAAACCGATGAGGGAAACTCAACCTGTGGTGCCCTGTTTCCTGCAGTCACCATATCATTTGGCATCCAACTCGCTCGCTCTCTTTCTTTTTTTCTTTTTTTTTCCTCTCTCTCTCTCTCTCTGTCGTTTTGTGGCAAATATCCTTCGAACAATATATCATATGTTGGAGGGGTTATGTACAGTTATTTAGCGACAACCTTAGCGGAAACCTTAGCGGAAACCTTAGCGATAATTTAGCGATAACCATTTGTTACACTCGGTCCCCTGGCCAATCCATAGAGCCATTTCCATAACTTTAGAAAGGACATGAAAGGACATGAGTGCAAAATGAAAGGAACATGCATGCAAATGGAAGGAACATGAAGGAAAATGCATGCAAATAAATGCAAAATGAAAGGAACATGAAGTGTTGCCGAAGCACCTGAAACCAACAAAACAACTCCTCAATCCATTTCCGAGCCTGTTTAGGAATGAGTTTTGGCTTCATGTTGGATCTCGAATATACTGATTTCCACAAAACCCTGGAAAGCGATAGGCCCCCCGCAAAAGCGATAATAATAGCAACCACTCAGATGTAAAGGATTTTGACGGGAGCTCATTTCATTCCATTTGCATTTTTTTTTGCACTTGATGATTAAATTAGATTATAATAGATTAATATTAGATATTCTTGTTTCGTTCTTGCTGAATCTACCCACTGAGTGGCATAATGGCGATGTAACGACAGGTTCGGCCATGGATGGACTCAATGGAGGTCTGGACGGCTTCAGGTGCGTCAGGATCAAATATGGTTTGGAGGTGCCTGGAACTTTCATAATTAATAAGATTTATCTTGATGCCATGTGTGTAAGTTATATGATTTACATTGATTTACAAACTTTCGATTTGATGATGTGGTGCTAGGGGACTGTTGCCATGTTTCGGTGCTTTCCAGGTGATCTTATCTTTTTTCCCCTCTCCAACTACCTATAATGTGCCAGGAGTGCCATCAGTGCAGCCCAACGCCGTGCAAAGAGCTCGGTTTCTTTTTTCGGTCGCAAGAGGCAGGCATGAAATCGTCAAAGTTTAATCGGAAAAAGTTAGGGCAAAAGCAAGCACACCTAGTGACTTAATGTGACTTAGTGATTTTATCAAGTGGATGTGGCAGTAGAAAAAAGGACCCAATGACAGCTGAGGCCATGGTGAACTCTTCAACCCAGGGTACAGCAGAGACGGCCGAAAGCGAGCCTGGAGCCTCCAGCGGGTACTGGAGTTGTCCTGGGTACAACATGGTACAATGATTCCCTTATTCTCCCTTCTTTCCCTTCCAAAATTCTCTTGATTCATTTGATCAGTGAATCAACGGTTTTCCAGTGTTCGTTTTTGGCTGTGTTGGCGAAGATTGCTTAATTATATAACTATCTAATGTTTGGAAAAGGTACTTCAGATGAAGAGTCCTTGCTACATGATCTTTCACGAGGTTCTGGCGCGTGAATTCGGAATCCGGGGGGACAACAAGCGCTTCTGGTGCGAGTCTAGTGAAGCCTGGGCCTCACATTGTCAGTGGCGAAATGAGGGGAAGAATGGGGAAGAAAAGGTGCTCAGGGTGGGGAGGGGACATGCCATGCAGCGAATGCCAATGCCAAAAGAATTGGAGGAAGTGTCCAGAAATTCCAGAACATGTTTTTAAAATTTTAAATATGTTTGATTTGTCCAGAATTGGATAAAGTCTTGTTTGCATCAATGTGCAGTATACATTTGTCACATGTCACGTCAGTTTTTTTGGTTCCTGCGCCGAGGCCACAATTGCAAAAGGGATTTCAACAGCTAGTGCTTGAGCTCGTGAGCGCTGGGATGGATGCACTAGATATATATATAATAACAATAATAATAATTAATAATAATAATAATGATAATAATAATAATAACAATAATAATAATATATATATAGAGAGCAAGAACCTCCAAAGATTTCTAATGTACATATATATATATAGCTCTGCCTACTCGCGAGCAAGAAACCTTTACATGATACCTCTGATTTCTGATTGAGGCATTTGGATACTGTACCCATTCTGAAACATAAGACTGAAGACCAAGGTTTCAATGCCCTGAATGTGTGTTTAACTCCTTGACACGGTCATTTGCCAACAGCTTGTGAACAAGAAGTTTCTTCCAGAGTCCACATGATCATTGAATTTGCATGAACTGGCAGTACATTTTGGTGATTTCTCTGTGACTATGTGACTGTAGGAGCACCTATGACTTGGTTGAATATACCACAGTAGTTCCGCTGGATCTCAAGAGGTGAGGCTTTGGGGATTCACCGGAAGTGTACTAAGCCCAGGGTCCTCACAGATCTGAAGCCCAGGGTCCTCCAGGTACGAATGCTCGGATGTGGTGGAGAAGGTGAGGATTTGATATGACATGATTTGACTACTGTAAATAATGTGAATATTTTCGATTTTGATTATTTTGATTCACAGTCACAGTCACAGTCACCTCTGACTGTGACATACTCATACTGTGACTGGACACGAGCTTGAGAGCTTCGTATGCCAACGCCACCAGGGACAATAGGGACACTATAGGGAGAACCACAGATTGCTTCTCCATTCTGCGTTCTAAGGCTACGGTACCGATTTGACACTGTAGCTAGGTGAGGTTTATTCCAACCGGAGGTCCCAGGCTGATCCACTCACATCTATCCATGATTTGATAAATTCCATGGCAGACTGTTCAGAGCTTGACACACGGTTTTCTTCGTTTGACTTTGCTTGGGGATTACACGGTTACACGAGTTATCCTCCCGATACAGCTGCAGGAGTGCTGATTTTTTTGCCGCTGCCTCAGAAGCATGCTCCTCCTAAAGCCCAGGGGTTGATGCTGCTAATTTTGCAAGCCCTGTGGAACTTTACAATGTGAAGCTTCAGCCACGCTTGTTTCTCCATGTTTCTCCATGTTTAACCACGAACTTTTCCCAAACCACTTCAGGCTGACCTAATGACCGGCCGAGGCCCGGGATCAACGAGATCTCAGAGCTTTTCGATGTGCCTGCTGTCCAGCGTCATGCTGCTTTGGGTCAGAATTTGCCATAATACATGTGCATTACATGTGCTTCATTTTGCACCCTTTTCACGTGCTGTAAGTGACATTTGGTGACTCCTATGAGCCGTTTTTAATTGATCCAATTGAATAATGCACTTATTGCATGTTCTTCTTCTTGCAGACCTTCACAGCTTTCTGGCAGAATTGTTTTACCTCTGGTATCGTTTTGGCTTGTTCCGGCCTAGGGAGGTTGATTTTCCTGTGATGACCAGGTGCTGGAAATTCTGGAGCAACCAGCTGCAGAGCAGCAAGCTGCAGGCACCCGGTAGCTATTTTGCCACCAGAACCTGTTGGACATGTCATTTGAAATGCATATTTTTTGAAAAAATAGAATATCTCAACGTTCTTTATACTTTATTGATCTTAAAACTTCCGTAATTGCATGTAGTTGCATGATTTATCTTAATTGACCTTAATTGCACATTGCAAACCTCGTTTGTTAGCTGGTGCCAAGTGCTTGGGGCTTTGCCCATTGCCAGCTCAAATGAATCACAGGTTGAATCGCATGTTGACAATGAGTTGACCTTGACACACTTGTCACAAGATATCACAAGGCCTTTCCATTTTCGATCAATATTTCAATATGTTTCAATAATTTCAGTAGAAATTGCATGTGGTGGCTCGCACGTGTCCCGCATGATCCATTGCCTTCATCCAACTTACCTGGACCAGCTCTGGCCCTGCGAGTTGTCGCAATGGCATTTCGTCGCTTTGCACTGTTCAGCTGGTGCCTTTCGTGTTTGTGCACTGGGGAAGTTCGAGAAAGCCCCGGCATCTCCAATGAGACTCTCGCAGATTATTTGAAGACTCGCGCTGAGTTGCTGGGCTTGGCATATGCGGTCAATATGATTCAAGATGCAGTAGCACAGTCCCTTACTGTAGGCCATGACCAGTTTTTAAGTGAGCGATTGCGTTTTCATTGTTTTCTGATCTGCTGGGGGTGATTCCATGGCAGGACCACATTGGCACATATCGAGATTCTGTTCAATGCTCTCCGTGTGCGCAAGGTTCTTAAAGCATGAGGATGCTCTAGCAGATGGATCTGGCACGAAGCTCACTTCGGACGGGAAGTTTATGCTTTCAAATCTTTCAAGGGCGAATGTACGTTTATGTTACATGTCTGCAAATTTTGTCCATATCATAATTGTTTGGCCATGCTCCTGTTCAGCGCTTGAATACACTTCGGCAGGATGAAATCCGCTTCGATAGTTGGCTTCGTTCAACGGTGCAGAGTATGATCGCTCAGTACAAGAGCCATGGCGGCAACAGATGCGGGACACTACGGGACATTCTTGAGCACATGACATGGAACGGATCTATGGAGAAATGCGGGGGAGAGAGAGACAGAGAGAAGGTGATTCTTCATTGACATGCAAAGGATTGCAAAGGTCCCAGTTCCGGATTGATGCAATCAAGTTCAGTGCGAAGTAAGTATAGCATAACAGATCATAACCGTAGAACAGCTTTCCGACATTTTTTTGATATCCAAACAGGTTGGGATATCGTGCCCGTGTGTTTGAGACTGTGCGGTTCGCATGGGCAGTTGCCTTTGAAGTCCTCAGAACGTCGATAGTCAGTCTGCGTGAGCCCAGCTTCGCCGGAGCCAGGTTTGAAGATTTTGAAAAAAATCGGCGAAATCGGCAATTTTTGGCACAGTTTGCATGGCAGTGCCTCCTAAGGAAGGAACGTTTAGTGGATCGCTTCGTTCCGGCCACTTATTTTCCGAATCTCGGCAGCAATTGTAGACTACTAGGACCTTGCACAAAAATGCATCACGGAGTCTTGGTGCTTAGATGTGCTTAGCATGCGTGTGACTCCCGTATCCAACATGAGCAATGAAAAGCCAGAGCATGACACGCCAGGATACGCCAGGAGTGTGGGTCCAGACTGGATTGGACCGGATTGATGTTTCGTTTCTATTCGTTTCTCCGTTTCTCCTCGTTGCAGTCATGAGTGATGAGATGTGATGAGTACTACTATATGTCAATCTATGTCATACTCATATAATCCCTTCCTCCTAATACTAAACCCCCCCCCTAATACAAAACACGGCAGGTAGTTTTTAGTATTAGGGGGGTATTTATTATTAGGGAACCAAATCGAAGTCATGTTAATTAATTAAT
>Ga0126342_10003010_pt1 | contig 27299 bp, 23 predicted proteins | sample Cyp1metagenome_FD_92528 | JGI IMG/M metagenome (GOLD analysis project Ga0126342, IMG submission 92528) | Coral microbial communities from Lord Howe Island, Old Settlement Bay, Australia - Cyphastrea 1 metagenome | ecosystem: Host-associated > Invertebrates > Cnidaria > Coral ... | reverse complement strand
CTATCTCTATCTATATCTATCTATCTCTATCTATCTCTATCTATCTCTATCTATCTCTATCTATCTCTATCTATCTCTATCTATCTCTATCTATCTCTATTTATCTCTATCTATCTCTATCTAGCTCTATCTATCTCTATCTATCTATCCCTATCTATCTCTATCTATATCTATCTATCTATCTATCTATCTCTATCTATCTCTATCTATCTCTATCTATCTCTATCTATCTCTATCTATCTCTATCTATCTATCTACCTCTATCTATCTCTATCTATCTCTATCTATCTATCTATCTCTATCTATCTATCTCTATCTATCTATCTCTATCTATCTATCTCTATCTATCCCTATCTATATCTATCTCGATCTATCTGATCTATCTGATCTATCTGATCTGATCTATCTGATCTATCTGATCTATCTGATCTATCTGATCTATCTGATCTATCTGATCTATCTGATCTATCTAATCTATCTAATCTATCTAATCTATCTAATCTATCTAATCTATCTAATCTAATCTAATCTATCTAATCTATCTAATCTATCTAATCTATCTAATCTATCTATCTATCTATCTATCTATCTTTCTATCTATCTATCTATCTATCTATCTATATATTACTATTTTTTCAAAAAAAAGAACATTAAAAAAAAAAAACATATTTAAATTATGTCAAAACTTCACTGCAAAATACAGTGCCAAATACCAAACATGTTTTTCCTTTTTGGGGGGCTACTGTATGTATATATATATATATATACATACACACAGATTGGGAATGATGTACATTGATGCGTACATCAATAATATTTACATATATGGGATTGTATGGCTGCTTCCCGAAATGGGGGACAAGCAGGATACCCTGGATTTCAATGATTTTAGGGCCTCGACATTTTGGAAAGACACCTCAATACATACTATTCCTTCATATGATCATGTACCTGGATTTGTATGTGACTTCCATGCCTAGGTCATTTCTTTCAGAATCTCAGGAGTGTCCTGCAAAATAAACATGTTGACACTTTATATATAGAGCGTCTGAATGCCTCTGAGTCCAGACCAAGTGTTCAACAGATTGTCGGGGCCCCAGTAGCTCTCTCTCGTTCTATTTCTGTTTATATATTCGATGAACTTAATCCTTTCTTTTTGGAAATCGCAAATTCTCCATGAATCAAACCCGAAAATTGTAATGTTCCATTTGTTTCGATTTTCTTCGGTCTGGCAGAAATACCCCTGCCAGCCGGGGTTGGGCTTGACTATCCGACGGTACTTGGAGGATTATCCCACTTGATAACTGGCCACTGTAGTTCAAAGCAAGATAAAGCAAGCATCATGTATGGGACAACCCGACTTATTGGACTAGCCAGAGCTCTTGGTTTCTTAACGAATTGCTAGTCAGCCAATCCTTACTATTAGATGGTTGGGAAACTCGATTCGTAGCTCCAAACTGGCTGGCTCCCCATTGGTCATAGGGAATATATATGAATATATATATGAATATATGAATATATATGAATATATAGGGACTATGAATACCCCTAGCTCCTTAGCTCCCTCCTAACCACAGGTGTGGGATGATCCTCCAGCCACCGACGCAGCGTCGCACCTTGTTGTGCTCGGCCAATGAGATCCAGGGCATACTGCCAGTCGAATCCCCCGGTGGTGGCCTTCAGTGTCCGAAAATAAGTTCCCCGGTGCTGGCTTTATGACCACTAGACGGGCAAACTCTTGGAACATATGGGCAACTATATGGGAAACTTTAGGCACAAATGGGAACATCATCTATGGATGGAGGCTTGAAGTTTGACGGAAAACAGTCTGATCTAAAACATAATAATATTAATATTACATTTTTTCAAAACACACACACACATATATATATATATACATGGAACATAATATACAAAATTAATGGGTTTTAAGTGGTTTAAAATTATGTTTGCTTAGGTTACCGGATGGTAAGTCATCGAACTACAAACGGGCCGTGGCTTCCATAGCTTTGCTAAAATACTAGAGAGTGCCACCTCTAGAAACCTTGATTTAAATATTTCGGAATATTTCGGATATGTTCATTTTTGGTGCCTGGGGTGTATTCATATTCTATCTTCCGGGGATGAGAAAAAAAATCAACGAGTTATTTGGCCGAGGGCCTGACATGTCCTGACCCAAAAAAGGTCGAAACCTGGTTTGGTGCCCATCCCATACTGACCAGTCCTGCAGAATAACTTTTTTTGATTCGAGGGATGGGATATGATGGGATGATATGGGATGCATGTGTCCAATATATTCACCAAAATCAAAAGCACAGGAATACCGCATGATACTTCACATCAAATTCCAGGTCCTAACCTCATTTGTTGGCCTTGGATGGCCTTGGAAAATTAATCCGTTCCCCAGGATTAAGAATGAAGAGCACCTGAGGTGTCACATTCTCCATCCAAACTTTCGCCAAACACAAATCACCACCAATCATAAATTGCCCTAAACCTAAGCATGGACAGAAGTACCAAGTGTCAATAATATTTTCGGGAAAACTTTGAAACGCTCCTTGAATCACAGGTCTTTCACATGGAGTACTGCCGATCTATCACTTGGACACTCCTACGAATTCAGATCCGAGAGGCTAAGTATAAGGTTTGCATCGTTTTGTCCAGAGAACCGAAGTATTTCTGGAAATCATTGAAGATGTCCTGAGCAAATTCAAAGTTTAATTGGGGAACGAAAACCTGTTCTTGGAGGGGCATTGAAGTTTTATGTTTTTGTTTTTACCTTGCTGTTTCCCAGTGGAATGTGAAAAAGGACGGAAACTGCTTTGTATTCAATAGCAAACCAGTGAGACAAGTCAAGGTCATTGCTACAGTAACAAGGTGAGGCGCCCAAGTTGATCAAGAGCGATATATAGATATATGCGTTATTATGCGTGTATAGAATATGGATGAAAATGGTAAAGTGAAACACGACAAACCATGGACGAAGAACATCTAAAAGCCATGAAAAATCATGGAGGGTAGGGGTTTTGATTCTTTGCGTTTGTTTTGACCGAGAATCCTGAGAATCCTTTGATGACCATGTGAAAAACTATCGGTGATACCGTAAACAAATTCCTAGCGATGATCAAGTTGGCTCCAGTAATCCAACCAGGCAGTGAACAATCCAACCCGTTTTCTTCCCGATTGGAGCTTATTTTTTGCCAGGTCAAGGTGATCCTTGGGATCGTTTCGGGAATTTTCCATGTTTTTTTTCCCCCCCCCATTTGGCATTCCACATCTTTTTTTCGACAGCATCCTCCGCGATGTTCTCTTGCTCCAAGATCAAATAATCCGTGGAAATCTGCAAGAAGAACAGGGAAAAGACGCAAATCACCAACGACACCAAGACCTGGGATGACGACCGGCTGCCGGCCGTGCCCAGCGGACTGGACCCATGATGGATGACTGGCAAAGTATGGCAAAGTGCTGAAACACCAAGTCCTCCAAGTCCGAAAAGCTGGAGATATGGAAACTGCGCAATAGAAACCATCATAGTTTAGTTATATATTTATATATAGTTATATAACATTCTGGAACAATGATTTGTCTCTTTGAGGGCTTCCTCTTAAACAGAACTGATGCTTCAAGACAAGTGACGCAGCTGGGTCAGTTCTCTCTTGCTGGGCGAGCTAGAAAAGCCCGGGTAAAACAGTTGTTGGACAACTCAACTGCTGGTGGTTCAAACCTAATCGGCATCATCCCAAGTATCAACTCGGGGATTGGTAACCTCAAAACAACCAAATCCTATCAAATCCTCAATCTTCCTCAATCAAAGTTCAGCTTGTGTTCCAAAACCCAAACCAAGTAATCCAAGTAGTGTATTCCCCAAGCATCTTTACAAGATCCCTTGTAACAAAGTCAAGGTGCCAGGCACCAAAACAGCGCCTCAGGTGACAAGGTGAACTGCTGCTCGACATAAGGATGCGGAACAGGGCCTTCCTTCACTGGCCATTGAACAATTGGATTTATATTGGATTTATGGTGCTTTTGTAATATTATGCTACACTACAATACACTACACAAGGATTCATGATGATTTATGATAAACCCCTTTGAAATGAGGTCTTTCCTAGTTTCAGACAAACCCTTATGAAAGTCATCTACTTGTCAAGCAGTCAAATGCGTGCGCAGCATATGATTCAGTCGTACTCAAACGCGACCAGGTGGCATTGAGTGAACTCATAATTGAGAAGACCATCATCCGAAGTTCGCGAATCACTCGGATGGCTCGCAGCAAACGTAACACGCGCGAGACTCGAACTAATCGAAGGGATCGCATGTATGAGATGCCTGGAGAGGCACAGATCTGTGGCACCCCTTGGATTCTGGAATCAGTGCAGGAATTATCTGAAGCAAGTTAGCGATGCATATATAGTAATGCACATATATGTGTGAACATCTGCACACTCATATTGTATAACTCCCGTGTAGAAATATATACATATGTATATATACATAAATAATAATATATATATATATATTATTATATATATATTATATATGTATGTATAACAGAGTTCAACAAGGCTGTTTTTTCCGCCGGAGGTCTTAAAATCCGCCGGCGTCCCAACAATCCGCCTGAAGCGAGTTTGAACATACAGCGTAGTGATGCTGTAAGTGTGTTTTTTTTGTACGAGGCAATTTCATTCAAGAAACATCAAAACCACGCAGTTCAGGAAAACCCGCCTGAATAGTGGGTAAATCCGGCCGATGATCTTTTTTTTGAATCAACAAACAATGGGAACAATCCTTGAGCCTGCCCTGGCTATAATGGCAAAATCTGACATGGCAAAATCCGCCCGAGGTTTGATTTTTGGCCCCAGGGTCTAAAATCGAATCCTTAGGAAAAGGCTTTTAAACTTTAGCCCGAAAGGTGGTGCTAGGTACATATTTTGCACATATAATTCATTCATATTTAGATTTTTTTAATGCGTACTATAACTATAACTATAACATGTAAAACTATTTGTTCATGTTCTAATTATGTTTCATTTGTACAAGCTACTCACTTATATAAATACTTAAAAAGGATTGACCGGGCTCATTGACTTTCTCAAGATGCATTTTGGAGGTCAGGGACTGCACCCAACACCAAGCCAGTGCGCTGTTTGAGTTCGGAGAACCTGTTCATTAGTCAAGACTAACTCTGCAGCTCTAGGGATATGATTTGTCTTGGCAGGGAAGCAAAACAGACTCCGGGGCCCTTGGTGGGACATGATCTGATGATGAAATAAGATAAAATCAGAGACAAACTATCAAGGTGGTCAATATCATTTCTGCAGGAAGGAATATGTGCATGTAGATCCGTTTCTAGACAAGTCTTCCAAATTCTTCTTGCCACAAGAAAACATCTACATAGCTAAGCATGCACTCGCCAGTCGAAAGGTTCCCCCCGGTTTTCACCGACATAACGCCCAGATGCGTGTGACGTTCTGAGATGCCATGTACTCGAGAACTTGCTCTTGCACTGCTAAAATGACCAACACAAAATCCTTGGGAAAAACGAGCCATTGAGGACATCCCATCACCCTCCCAAGATGGTAATGCAAGGCCAGCCCTTCAAATTTCAGAACGCTCATTCACTTTCCAATCTTCGTTCGATGTGCAGACTAATGGGAAGGTCCTATACTTACAACAGCCTAAGTTTCTTGAGGGTTGCATGCAAATCCATGGGTCAAGTCAGGTCAAATCCACAATAAAATGGGCGCACGGAGACTTCACTCTCAGGCCACAAAGGGCCACCCCCTTGTGGTATCTGGAGAGGCAGTTACCACTTGGACATTCCGAAAAGGCCACCAAAGTGAACCTTGACTTTTTGAAAACATAAGGATTCGATCTATAGTTTTGATGGGGGCTGATATGTCGCACCTACCCCACCAGCTTCTTCCAGCTTTCAAATACATTCCATCTCCAGTCATGATGCCAGAAGAAGTATTGCCTGCGCATATGGCTGGAGCCAATTATAGCCAATTCATATCCAGCCATTCACAGCCTCCATGTGCAAATGTTTCTACTGTACCTTTTGTCTTTTGGCTATTTGTGGAATAAAAATGAATAAACGTTGGTGCCATAGATGGATTCAATGGTCCAACCCATGGTCAATCCGTCTTTGCGTGCTTGGATTGGACTTCAAGCAGGATCATGGTGCTAAACCAAACGCGGCCAGAATTCCGAGACGTAAACTTGATACCACAGTACACCACTATCATCACTTGATAATGTCAGATTGCAAACATAAATAAACACACGCACACTATATACAGTATATATATATCGTATTAAAATGATGTTAGATATATAAATATATATATGTATGTATGTATACGACGAAACATTGTGAATGTCGTCTCTAGCAGTAGCTTCTGCCCCATTGGCTGCACCTGTGGACGATCAACTTCAAAATCAACTCAATGACCTGAGCAGCTGCAGCAGCTGGGCTGCTAAGCCATGCTGTGATGTACCCCACCACCAAGTATAGCATATAGATGTGTATATATATATAATTATATATATATTATATATATATTTGTATATATATATGTTTTCTTATTATTATAGGTATAGTTAATATGTAGATAATGAACTTTTGTAATTTATGCATTGGTTGACTGGTGATCATAACTGGCTGATATTCGCTGGGTACAAGATAGCGGGAGCCACTTATTCACCAGTTCGCTTCATGACCCATCGATATCGCGAATGTTTCATACCAGATCGGGTTACAACAGTACCTGAGGATGGCCCTGGAACACGGGCGTATGGATGCCCCGACCTGCCACATGGCCAGTCTTGAGTCTTAGATCCCGGTAGTCGCAAAACAGTACTGGTTGGTGGTGCAATAGCCATCCTGAAAAATATGAAAGTCAATGGGAAGGATTATCCCATAATATCCCTATATGAAATGGAAAATAAAGAATGTTCCAAACCACCAGAGTAGATTTGTGGCAAAAAAAAGTGTCAACTTACCCAAAGAAAAAAGCCCAACCAAAAACAATGAGACATCATCCCAAAAAAAGTATATAGCAGCAACCAACTCACAGCTCCTGACATTTGTCACGTGTGTGCTACAAGATTCAACAGTCAGATGTGGGTTGAAGGGTTCTACCTATGTAATGTGGCAAGCCCAATAGCAACCCCCATTGCCTGAAGGTTTATTTATGAACCTTTGAAATGGTTGTATTGCGTGTGGTCTGCTACAGGTTTACGGCTGTAGACTGTGCATAATTGTGCATATATACATAATCATCAGAACATCGTACGTCGAATCCTGACGCATTACCCATAGGATCCATATATGCTATATATGGTAACATTTATCATCAATATACCCCAAATGTTACCATATATAGCATACATGGATCCTATGGGTTATGGATAAAAAATGACAGCGCACATTTCACGAACCCCTCTGGTGTGTTGAATGTTCCCGGATTGGATCCCCCTGATGAACGCATTGAATAGCTCCAACCTGCAAAAGGGCCGAACAAAGAGGACCTGCCTAAAAAGTCCGGAAGAAAAAAAGAAGAGCGCGCATCCACAGGAATCTAATGATGTATTTTAACATAATCTAAGACAATCTAAGGTCGAATAGGTTCAGCTGAACATGTTCGAACAAAAACCTTTGCTGACAGGGTGTGATAGCGCAAGATGCACGATCTGAGAACATGGATAGAACACGGAGGTCGCAGCCAAGCAGCATAGAAACTTGTGAAGGACCTCATGCCAGAATTGATGACCCCGCTGGTAGCCCAAAAATTCCATACGCTTCCCATACTTGTGGGCTTTCTATGGGAGGCCTATGGGAGTAGGGCTAGGGGTACCATGGGGTACCCAGTAGCTGACATCCCACCTGGGATAGCCCACCTGAACCCTCAAACGAGCCATAAACAATGGCAGTTACATGCAGTTACCACATAATTTCTTTCAAACGTTTACCATTTGTTTAACTTGACATGTCAATTTTATCGGGTCGAGGCATCCCTCATGGTACTTCGAAATCCATGGTACCTCTACTTGCAGAGCCTGGCTCGATCCATGTGATTGAAGTATCTTGGAACATCTTCGAAACTCATTCAAGCAATTTAAATAGACCATTCTTTCATTCTTTCGCGGCATTCAAAAGGTTAAAATAGACGAATTCCTAAAAACAGTGCATTCAGGTGAAACAAATCTGCTGTCAGCATCTGTCAGCTGCGGAGCGTGTCAATCATTGGAGAATCATCGACCACTGTCTAATGGTCATTTTGGAGACATCGACCGACCGCACCATTTTGGATGTTAAGGCACCAGTCGACTGATGCTTCACCATGGTTGATGTTCCACCATTTTTGATGATTCGAGCACCATGTCAATCATGTTTCATGGATAAGTTTGAACCAACTATAGTTACTTTCCATATTTTTCATTCATGGTAAAAGCAAGCATATACTCATCTCTTTCCAGCAGTTTCCTCCAAGTGGCAGGTCTAAGACTCGAAAATATTGCGGGACGTCGAAGCTGAGATGTTCCATCGCCCAGTTCCTCGGCGGAACAATCATCCTATCATGGGATGAATCACTGGTTCAGTTCATCTGAAAAGCTGATAAAATTCTGATACACATATATCATATATATTAATATATGGCATATAGGACCCGATAAATTGGGTCTCATCCTTTTAAGATAGAATATAAAATTCTGATGAAATATGATCAACACTTGCAGCTCCAAAACGCCAAGCTGCGCCGAGAAGAGCAAGGTCAAGCAGTTCGCGAGGATCACGACGGTGCAAACCTGGGACGACGCTGGAGTTCCCAGCGAGGCACTTGTGTGGGTGCCTCGTACATCATTACAGGATAACCAGGGGAAAAAAAAACTGAACAGTACAAAGAATTAATAGTCATCAGATGTTGCATTGGTTCCTCAATGCGTAGTAAGTCATGATAATTGCCCCCAATAGCAAAACAATGCAAACCATGGACTAACTACATGTCAACTTGTGTAAGAAGGTGGCTTCAACAAGTGCAACCGGTGGAAACAGCATCAAGGTAAAATCCTGCATCAATGTGATCAATGTCAATAAAAATGCACAAAGGTCAAGAGCCAAACGACCAGAGAAAAAAACCCTCCCATCCCATGCCATTGCTTAGCTCATAGGATATGTATTCCTACAATATATTCTGACTTATAACCATCCATCTTGAACCATAGGGTTCACCCACCATCAGGTATCCCTCGTATCCACATCTTTAGTAGCTAACCAACCTGAAAAGTTCAGCTATATTGGGATAATTCTCTGAATTCGAACCATGATTCCAGGGTTCTCTCGCAGGCTTCGATCGTTACAACTTAGCCAGATACTGTATTATAAATTATCAATCATGTCCCCATTGAAACCTCCATTTATATCCATTTATATCCATTTATAACGGATTTCCATGGGTTTCCGGTTCCCTATTTTTGGTGTTGCATTATGCAGAGATAAGGCCTCGATGCCAAGGGGCGAACTGAAAGGTGGACGAATCCACCATCCGCGCCAAACAGTTGGTGCGAGGCGGTTCATGAAGTTTCTGCAAATATTCTACCTGAAACGGATCAGCGGAAGCCAAGACAGGATCTCATGGGTAATCTAAGATTATGAATGGAATACCGGAATAGCCACCAAATTTGAGAGGTAAAGCCTCTATACATGGGCCCATGTACCATTTCTATGTTACACTTGTCGCAGGGTAAGCTGTATGTAATGAGATGGTACATGGTTGTAAGCGCCCCATTCTGCTCCCACAGGCGGAAACCACAACTCCCATAGAGACAGAACAAATAAAGTGCTTACACCCTCCAAGTGCACAGAGAAATCGGGTAATCTTTTACCCATCCTTCTAGGTACTTGCAGGGTCTTGGTGGACGTTCATTTTGCGCAATTGAAAAAAACGATTTAATCCAGTTTTATGATCCCCAATTCATGGCAACACCGAACGATTTCTCATCTCTGTTGATGTGGAAAAGACAAAATCAAAAATGACGCAATGTTTTCACAAAAGCACTATAGCAAACCAACATGGATATGGAAAACTAACGGTTTCATACGGTTTCAATGGAACAATATGCAAATGATCAGTAGATGTTTCGTGTCTATGAAATTAGTTTACTTCCTATACATATAGAGGATCTGGAGGAACAATAATAATTCACACACCTGAATCGCCTGAATCACCTGAATAGTTCGGCCATTTTTGGGATAGGTGCATTAAAGATCACTAAACCATTACAAATCCCACCGTTCCAGTGACGTCGCGACGTGATTCCCGTTATAATTTGCGCAGAACTTCAAGCAGAACATCCCAGAACCACATCAAATTCATTTCCCATTCCATAATATCCATGATGCTCATGATGTCATTTCTATAGATTCTATAGTTGATTCCCAATGATTTTCCCATATCATACCATATCTATGTCAGGTTTACTAGAGGTCCCCATAAAAAATGTCCGAGGTGCCTTTGAGATAGCCTTCTCTAGTATCGGTCCTTGGTTTGGCAGCCATAGTGGTGCTTAAAAGGAACCAAATTTGCTCAAGGAGAAAATGAGACAGTTGGGATTTGTTTGGATAGAGAACAGTCATCACCAACTGGAAAATTACGTGTTCGACCTATTTTGCTTGAACTTGGGCTTCCATGTTACTGTTGTAGGGGCAAGGAGAGCTGCAGGAACCATGTGAGATGTAAATGTCACACTTTGTGGGGTGCATCGTGTGCACTGTAAACTGCTTCGCGATGTCTTTTCCACAGCATGGGAGGGTTATACAGATCTCTTTCAACAGCACAGCGATGACGAGCAATCAAATTCCTGGTTTTCAACCGTGGTTTGGCTACCATTTTTGCAGCTATCCCACATAGGTAGAGGTACATATAATCACATGTCCCTTGGCCTGGAGAAGAAACAGACAAAAACAAAGTTCTTTTCCTCACAACGTACCACGCAATGTAATAAAAACTGCATATCTCTGGATAAAGAACAATGAATGATGCACACTGCTTTATACTGTAACCTGAATAGTTCCTAACAATCGATCCAGTGACTGGCGATAAGGTCGAGAAACTGCAGCCGGTAGAGTCCACAAAGAGGCCCAGGTGGGTGCCCTTCTGAATGTACTTCCGCAAACCCTTCTCTTGCCTTAAAAAAAAGAGACCATGGGAGACCATGGTCTAGAGACTACCAAGGTCTGCGGCTAGATTCCCTGCCAAAAATGTCACTCATATGTTGTTTCGAAAAAAAAATGCTTGGCAAGCGGATGTAATCGATTCAAATGACCATAGCCAGGACCCATGGTCAGTGCAACGGAGGAAAAGGGCTTATTCAATCAGCAGTGAAACTAAAACATATGGAAAAATCAATGAAAAATCTCTTGAAATGGTTTGTGAACAGGAGGTTCGGTTCCCGTTTCGTGGATCAAGATTAAGACAATCATCGATTAATAAAGGGGACCAATTCTAAGACTTGAATGGCATTCCATTGTACACAGCCGTTGGGCTTTACCAACTCAACCAACCATTAAAAAAACAGCATCCAGCCATTATAGTGTGCTCGTGAAACCATGTTAATATCTTGATGGTTTAACATAGATTGAATTGATTGAACACCATTAAAACATCTCTCTCCCCATCGCCTTCTCGAAGAGTTCAGCGTTCAGCGAGTGCGGGCGAGTGAAAAGATAACACTCCACCCAGGGTAGACATAATGGTAAGACATGATCTGGACACTACCATCATGTAAACGATAATGTCCTTTTGGTAAAAATAGAGGGGCCGGTTTGGTATACCATCTATCATCATTTCCCTGTTGTTAAAGGGGTAAACCTTCAAACCATTTCAAACCCCTCTATTCATCAACCAATGGGAACAGGACATTACCATCATGTAACCATAGTGGTACCATCTGGTTATTTAACATAGCCATGGAAAATCCCAACCATAAATGGAGGTTTCTAGCTGGGAAAATCTTCTATAAATGGGCCATCTATACCATGGCTATGTTAAATAACCAGAGGGTAAACCCATATCATCCCATGATTCACCATTGTTAACCCAATGTTAAACCATTAAATCACCAATAAATCACCATAATGGTAAGACATAAGGTAACCAAAATGGTCCTTTTTTCGAAGCAAACTCTCCACCGATCTGGAGACTTCGCGCCTAAAGGTCCGCCCAGAGGTGGCTTTCGAAGCAAACTTCGTTTTCCTTGGCGGCTCAGGCTCCATGTTCAAGCTCATTCCCAGTTATCAACCTGCTTAAATCCTGTGTTAAATAATGATGACCACAAATATACACACACAGATATATACTGTATATATATATAGATAGATATTGTATATATAATAATAATAATAAATAACAATAATAAAAATAAATAAATAAATATATATATATGCTCTAGATATATCTATGGTCAATGAATGTCAATTATATTTATCAAACTAGTGAACTTAAGTATGGGTTGATGCCGGTGGGATTTATAGGGACCCCGATTTGACCTCCATTCGCAAAATACTCTCATAGTACTGCCATAAGAAACTCTCCAATAGTATGGGAAGCCTATGGGAATGGGGATGCCATCATCGGGGTCCCTATAAATTCCATGGGGGATATGAAATTGCAGTTTCCATTTGGGGTATAGCTGATGAATGACCTTTTGTTACAGAAAGTAGCATGTGAGATTTTACCAGAACAGGGGTCCAAACAATTAGGGCCAGGCAATTAGTTCTACCTTCGCCTTCATCAAGAAATAAACCAGTCTGGAGCTTTTTGTGTGCCCATGTTCACCCCACAAGGGTACCACATGATACCAGTTGTTCTCTTAGATAACCCGAGCCATGGCCTTTATCCACTGGCACCCTGGGCATGGAGCCCTTTAACCCTTGCACTCATCAAACAACAGTTGCAAGATTGGAATGGGATACTCTAACCCCGGCTCCAGCACACTGCCTTGTTCTTCCAGAAAATGGTGAACACAGTGCCAGAGGCGAACTGCGAAAATGTGCGAACACACTTTCCCAGGGGACTCAACATTGCCTTGCTTCCCCGTTTCCCCGAAACTTACAGTATTCAACCCGATATGCGCAGAATCATTGTGTGCAATGGTTAAAACATACTATCGATGTATTTATATGTGGTATGGTCATCCGCACCAATATTATTCATATGGGCACTCCCTATGGATTGATGTTAATCCATGTTTATCCCCATCCATTCACGTTTTTTTTTTAAATCAAACATGGCACATGTCACCAAGTTGCTCAGCCTCACTCTCAAATGAAAACCTCTCCTGCCCATCCTGGCGGTCGCTCCGACGTGTCCAATCCATGGATTGGGCCTGGGGATCCAATATAATGTAAACCCTGGAGTTTAATCGTGGTGGTACCATTTATATCCATTTATATATGTACCCATTTATGAATCATATTGCGGCTATTTGGAGGCTACCCGGCTACCCCCAGGCCAATGAGCACTGCTGAAAAATGAACGATGCAACTTTTCAGATGCTAACCCAATGAAAAGACAATCAAGCATCCTGCTAGTACATATTTGATTAATTCAGACAGTTTTCCGCCTATGGCCCCCCGAGAGTAATAAAAACAATTGAATAATAACAAATCAAGCGATGGTCTTCAATATTATGAAGATGCGACTATACTATTGACTATACGGCTGGCAACCAAACTGGAACATCAGAGCCTCAACACATCACATTTCAGTTCGGCCGGGCATACGGGAGAACAAAAACAACAACGGTTTTTAGAAGCCACAACGATCCATGATGGCAACATTTCAAGGTGTGATTATCTGAGAAGCGCACAGCCACTGATCATTCATGATTTGACATAATAGTAAGCACCAAACTTCCGAAAAGTCTGTCACCAGGATGGCAGCTCAATGATTTCACCACATAATATACATACATATTAATGTATGTATATTATTATATAATGCACATTTGTATATATTTGTAGTTTCCCACTATCTATCTATATGGAGGAAATATGGAAATAATGACAAGCACATAACAGACCAATGGATAATTCTAGGGCTACACTATTTTCAAATCAAACCATTGGATTTCGGCCTTGCTTTTTATACAGGGATGGCCCAGATGGAAACGGCCTTTGGCTTGAGAAACTCTGGCACTGAAGCGTCCGACTGAGCGCTTTCCCTAGGAGCGTACAGTGGCCGGGGTGAGCCGGGAAACCCCGCTGAAATGGAGAAATCACGTCACTCAGGGTTTAGACCATCTCCCCCCTCCCAAAAAAAAAACAACTAGATGGAAAAGCGGAAAACCTGGATGAGATAAGTGAATCATAGTGAATCTATATGTCTATCCTGGTGGTACACTTTTTGGAATCTTGTTGGGGCTTATAACTTATAGATCATCCCAAACGAACATATCCAAAACCCGCATCATCCTCCAGGTTTTCAACTTAAGCCATGACGACTTGAAGGCAAAAACATATCAGCAACGGACATTTCAAGGACCTGATGATCCTGATGTTTGCCCGACTCATTTTCAACAGGTGCTGCTGAGATGTTTCCCCGACTAGCCGACCTGACTCATCTGCTGAGGTCCGCCCCTTTCGCTGCTGTCCAGATTTACGTCCTATTTTCGTGGTCAGTATATATAGATGGGATATGTCCTAAAAACTCTACGTCTTGGATCGTTTTGGACCCCATCCCACCTCACCACAGTTTGAAACTACAATCGTCAAAACAACAAATCATGACATGATATAAATAATCAGACACTTGACCCTGATCACTCTGATCTAACTCCAAGTTCACCCCACCAAGGCTGAACCCTCCATGATAAACGCTTCAGATTTGCCCCCCCTTGCATCTTGTGAAAGGTTGTTGCTAGATGTTGGTCGTTGAAATTCGCCCTTCATAAAACTTTATCTCTTAAGGGGTATACTGATTGGTGAGGGTTATGACATTACACCCCCATGGTTGGTTTTATGCCGTTAGTGTTGCTGGCTCAGAATGTTAAACCCACGGTCTATGGCCATGTACAGGGTACATGGCTAACCCCCCATGAAAACATCACCATTAATATAGTAGCATCAATATGCATTAATCATGAATTGAGTTGGCTGTATATCCCATTATCATCAATCATCCCATTCATATGCCGTTTGTGGTTTAATCACCACTGACAACTGCCCAGCGGCTGTCGTGGTGGCATACCGGAGAAGTCTCTAACGTCAGCGTTCGCTACCGGTGGAGTCGCTACCGGCAGAGCATGCGATGGAATCCTGGCAAATGCAGAAGGTCTAGCCATGGAAGTTTGTTGCCCTCAGGTAATTTAACACTTTGCTGTGGCAAAAAGCCCATTGAGTTCGATGATTTATAACTTATTTACCCTCTGGTAATGACTAACATAGCTATTGAAAATGGCCATTTATAGTGGATTTTCCCATTAAAAATGGTGATTTTCCATAGTTACGTTAGTTTACCAGAGGGTAGCAAGATTTAGCAATTGTGATTTTCCGTGGCTATGTGAAATTTGCTAGAGGGTAATTGACTAATAACTGGGCTATACAGGTGATGATTTCTTATACTTAGATGTGCCATGGTGTCAAACACTGTAATTGGTTCAGTGGGTTACAACCCATGAAACTGCGAGGGTTGTGTTTTCCTGGTTTATGGCACTTCATAACCGCAGAAAACGGGACGTTATGGAACTACATGGTCAAACATGGTCAAACAACTGCAATGTCTTCGAACTTCATGGCATTTCATGGCCAAAAAACATCAAAAAACCAGGGTGTCTTTGAATTTCATGATCAGAACCAGAATGGCTGTCTGCGTTTTGAAGCAACCGCGTTGAAACCGAGCAATGTCCAAAAAACAAACGCCGCTACGGGGCTACGGGGCCAAGTCACGTGTCAATGAGTTGCTGGATCTTCTCTTCCTGGCCAGGTATTGAAGCCCAATTTTGTTGAAAAACACATATACATATAATTTCTCTATATATATATACATATGATTATACATGCATGTATCATAACATATTATATGATATTGATAAATTTACATTAAACATATACAATTATATTAATGTATACTATTTGTTTACACAGTTTTAACAATAAATAAATATTTACATTGGTTTTCTGCCATGGAGCACAAACAGACTTGCCCTCCAAATCTCACCATGTCACCGCCGGCCAGTTAGAGGCCGGATGAGGCCGGCCGGCCGGTTGAACCTTCCGATTCACTTAAGAACAATATTGAAATATGTAAAAAAAACTCAAGAAAGTCTAAGTTGAGAGGACGATTCCCTCAAACTATCACTCATGAAATTGCTATTGTCCTACTCACCTGGATCATAGAATTCCATGCCCTTAGAGATCCGTGCATGTGAAATCCTGGAAAAAAAAACATACTACTCGATCCATGTCTGGATCTAGAAATCTATATGATCTATATGATCTATATGATCTATATGATCTATATGATCTATATGATCTATATGATCTATATGATCTCCTGTAAAATGTGATACTTACATATATACTTACTATTTGATCTATATGATCTCACATTCCGACTTCTCCCAGCTGCAATCCATGTCACCTAACGTGATCCCGTCCTTTCGGTCCAGGAGTTCCATCAACTCGCGGCGGAGACAGGCGAATTGCGAGTGCAATTCCTCCGCTGCACCGTCACTCCCCGGTGAATGCGCCATCGGGACGGGACTCCGACGCCCTGCAATGCCACCGGAGGATCGGCGGACGACTCGAGGCCGGATGTGAGTTAAGTGATGAATGATGAATTTGATGTCGACTTGGCTGGTGAAGCTAAGTCGTGACTTGACTGGTTTCCGGCACCTCCGCTTTGATCCACTGAGGAACATGGGAAAACGTCATCTGTGGTGAGGATCAGCAAGTACCCAAGAACCTATGTACGATTTTTCTTTTTTCCCCCGCGCCTGGACTGCAGGCCACGTGTACCAAACATCCATAAACATGTCAATGAGCTAACAGCTATCACATCAACAGCCCGTTACACTTCCAGCTCATAATATCTTGAGGTTGTCAAGAAAATGTTCCAGCATTGCCAGTATGGCATGATGTGTTTGTCTGAAAATGGTACACGCCCATAAAAAATCAGGCTTTATCATCATTAAAGCTTTCATGTTTGGGATAGTTGTCATGGTGTTTATAACATGTTAATACATGTTATAATTACGGTCAGACACACAAACATACTCAAACGTAGCATTTCACCTCATAGGATTCCGCCTTTCCCTGGAACAGAATCTTCCTGGGAAGCATGTCCACGACAGCTGCCAATCTTGAGAAGCGTATAGAATATACCAAAAATATCAAACCTGTAGCTGGTTGGCATTATAATCCTGGTTGGTGGTATACCAACCCCTCTGAAAAATATGAGTTCGTCAGTTGGGATGATGATTATTCCCAATATATGGAAAGTCATAAAATTAATGTTCCAAACCACCAACCAAATAATATGATAAATATTGATAATATTGATGAATATCAGGTACTAGTGGTGATTAACCATTAAATTGCTTAAATGGTATCAGTCAGTTGGGATGATGAAATTCCCAATAGTTATATGGAAATTCATGAAATTCATGTTCCAAACCACCAACCAGATATTAATATCACCCATTTAAGCAGCAAAAGATCACACCAAAGGTTGGCACCTTGCCGTTGGAGTCAGCATCCAACTCAGGCGAGGCGGGGGAAAACAGCAGCCCTGAAGGGAAATCTCAACCGGAAAGCCCTAAATTTGGTGAGCTAAGAGGAAAAAAAAACACGGTACAACTATGTACAAATGACAATCCATTGAGTTTATCTTTGTAGAAAATGTCCATGTTCATCCATTGAGTTTATCTTATGAGGCTCCCGCCGTTTAAGGAGTGGATATACAGGGAATCCGCATCATATCTGGATCCAAAAAAACATCGATCATTCCAAAACATGTTAAACATGACCAGTCTTAGATTTCGCCCGCCCCTGATCAAAAATTGCCCTAAGTGTCACTGATGTGTTGGCGAAACTTGAATCACCTTTTGGCCCAGCACTTGTGCTGCTCAGATCTGCTGCTCAGATCATGTCAGATCCAAGGAACCCTTCGAAAACATTGATGGAAGGAGGAGAAGCGTGCGGCCGCCTGGTACCAGGCTGTTCACCCAACGAAAAAAATACCTATCACCAGGGGTCGCTTAGTAAAGGGAGTCTAGAGGGGTCTGAAAAATGGAAAACGCTTTCCAGGATGCTGATGCTTCTCCGATCATTTCCAGGTTCCAGCTTTTCTATCTATCTGGGTGTTGCAGGAAACTCTGGATAACTACGGCAGGTGATGAGTGGTGGTGGTAGGTGAGCCCCTAAAAACATCTATGCAACGACCATCGTATGTAGCCTCTGCCAGGTGAAAAACAGGGCCAAAAGCCTCTGGGGTCATTGGGAATAGGAAGTGCCATCTGACTACGACTCCAGCCTAAGGCTCTGGGCCAATAAAAACAGATTGTTTCATATTGTTCATGTATGTTTACTGAATTAATGGTTTCAAACTTTCAGGTTGACACATGTTTGTTGTTGACTCATTTTGACCGCGGCTTGCGATTCTCCATAGAATGTCGTACAGTTCTTAGATAACTCACGTGGCAACAAAAAAAGTCAATGATTTCCAAATTCACAAATATATAATTTGACAATAAGTCAATTGTATTTTTTGTTCCATCATAAGTGTCCCCCGAAAAAAGGAACTGATGTTTGCCCCTGTAATTTCCAGGTTTTTAACTTGATGTCCTATCTACCTGCTTTCTGTTTTTTTCCATCTCTGGAGAACAACGCATGATTATTTGCTCACCTTACCCAGTTGGTTTCCCTATATTTGATGCCAACAAATCCCCATAACTCTGGATTGTGATCTATATAGATTTATCCATCAAGTATTTGTTCGTTACTTTTCCTATCTTGGACTTTTTTTTGATACCCACAGATCATCTAGTATCTTGATAAATCATTTCAAAGTCATTCACCTGAGACTTCCCTTCACCACCAAAAATGGGGAGCCCATCACCCAGTGGATCCTTGGCACCGATCAACTCCAGAAGAGCTTGGAAGTCTGCCTTCAGGATGGGCTCCTGCGATCCGATCCGAATCCGATTCCCATCCGATGTTTTTGACAAATTCCGGCCTCGTTTTGATTTGTTGTGTTTGGATGGGATTTTTACTTGGTAGGGAAAAAACCATGAAACATTGGGATTAACTTGATGAAACCATGATGTAAGCATCTAACGGAAAGGATATGATGGGTGGTGAAGATTCAGAAGTGATGATACATTTTTTAAAGATAACTATGGAGAGTCCCCACTTTATGGGGGCTATTCTATATAATGTGAAACATGTAAACAGTCATTAGTATACCTACTGCTTTCGAACAAGTCCAAATCAAGCAACAGAATGCGACGCATCCCTCTCATAATCAAAAATCAATAGCTTCAGTACATTTCAATACTAAAGCATGCAAAACCCTTGTTTTCAGATGTACCGTGGGAAAACATGCTTTAATTGTTGGGGAATCAAGGACATCCTATGAGAAAAGGGCCAAGGGGATTCTCCAACATCAGGTGAATGCTCGAAAAAGGTGCTAATGATGATTAAAACATATCTCATTGCTGGTTTCCAGGTTTCAATATTACAGACTTGTGCATAGTCACCCTCTGGTAATGTACAAGTATCTATGAGGAATGGTGCATTTATAGATCGTTTTATTACATTCATTTCATTTACCATAAGTTACCTATTCAAAAACGGTGACTTGCCGTAGCAAACTTGTAATTTATGCCAGAGGGTTATCCAATGTATGTATTGACTGCCCGCATTCATCAAGCCCCTTCACCGCTTCACGTCGTTTGAGCCCCAAGCCCCATCCTGCTGGACACCGCAAGATGCTTTCGCGGGCGCGGGAACTGCTTGTAACTGAACCTGCGGTCCGGTATATATGGTCCAGGACTTTTGGGCCTCAAAAATTTTGGGCGGATGTTGTTGGCCAGAAGGATACCTAAGTTCCTATAAATGAAATAACCTCTGGTAAACTAACATAGCTATTGAAAATTGCCGTTTATAGTGGATTTACCCATTTAAAAATAGTGGGCTTTCCACAGCTATGTTAGTTTACCAGAGGGTAAATACATTCAGATTTTTGTACCCCGGGAGACAACCCAGCCTGAAATCGGCCCTAAAAGATCTAAAAGTGGCCTAAATGTTGCCGGTCATTGGTGGCAAGCCCAACTGTGGATAGGTCGCCCTTGGGACAGGCGAAGCTGATTTCAATTGAAAAGTTTTCCCTAGTGAAATCGTGGCTTCTGGTGAAATTGTTCAAGGTCTCTATCAAAATAACATGTTCCAAGGTCTCTATCAAAATAACATGTTCCATATGCCAATATGTTCGTTGACAAACTGACAAACCCATATACTGTATTTCCCAAGTCATCCACGTGTGTAATTGAAAAACATGTCAATGCACACACATACCTCGAAATCTGCCGAACGTAGGGCAAATTTGGTGGTACGGCTTTGGAACATCCTAACGCCAAGGTACGACAGGACAACCCATGACCGGGGATGATGGAACACATCATCCCATTACTGGGTGGCTCTTCGTACAGCTGCGTCATGTTCCGAAAAATGCTTTCCACATGATCAACTATTGTCCACTATATCATCCATTATCATCCCACGATCTATCCCAAAACATAAATATCAGTAGCAGTGGGAAGGTGAACGTTTTTATTAATAATTTACATTAATGTAGCAACAAGAATAGCTCGGCCATCTTGGGATAGTTGGCCTTATAATCATGACTATACAGCAATGGGGGATGGTGCTATCCCAGTAATTATCACAGGTTATCATCCAATCATTATCCATATAGTATTTCTCCTCAAACAACTTGACATAATCAAGAGATATCCCTTTATTGTCCATTCTAAGTTATAATCAGCTCTAAGATACATTACTATACCAAAAGAGATCCCACACACATTATAATCCCGTTATTATTGAAGACAGATTCCACTACTATGATTGTTGTAATCATCTTTTGGGACAATTTACAAGATGATATCATATTATCATTGGATCACATCCACTATCATAGAAAGGAAATATTAGCGTTTGATGATAACTATAAATATACATTAATATACATATATATATATATATATAAATAAATATTGTTAATATCCAATATTTTGTTCCGATCTGGTTGGCTCTCTGACATGACTAAAAGGGAGGTATCATCCTAGTACCCGTTTCTTGCAGCCGTGACCTTCTGAGCCACTATCTCCGGCGCTCGCGGTGTCGGCCTCGAGCGCAGGGGCATGGGATCCCCCCATGCCTCATGGCTTTCAATACTAAAATGGTCTAATGGCTGGATGATTTGGAGGCACGCTCCATATCTAGTTCAATTGTAGTCAAATGTCGAAGGTGTCTTTATTAACTTCGTGGCTTAATCATTTGTTGCATTTGCATTTTGACCCGTGTCTTACCCACTTAGAGCCACACATGTTGGTATGTTGGCCCATTCTGTGAATGTTGCGTAAAGATATTCTCAAGGGTTCAAGTACGTTCACGGCATGTACGACCATGTCACTGCTACTTCCCATATAATTAAGCTGACGCGAATCTGGATCCTTGCATGTTGTATATGCTGCCGGCTGAAACCCACAGTGAGGCCAAATGATCCAAATGAGCCGAAGAACTGATCATCTCAACTTCAAGATATCTCTGACTCATCTGGGTCAACCCGGTAAAAACAACCAGGTGGTGAAGGCAGGGCCTAGCTACTCGTTCCTGGCAAGTCATTGAGGTCTATGGCCTTGGGCCACTGCGAAAAGGTCCCATCTTGGTACCGTACGGAGCAGCTGCCGGTGCCTGGTGACAGGATCGGATCCAAGCCGGCTAGCCAACATATGCCAACATTAGACATTGGGCAATATCAACCCCCAAATATCTCCAGGAACAATTCACGTTTAGTCACAGCCCATCTCAGTGGATTCTTGTGATTTTTGCAGGTCCTGAGGTTAGATCAAAACCTTATAACTGTTAGATCAAAACCCGCTCCAGGTTGACAAATAAGAATGTGGCGTTTCGTATCGTTTTATGTTTATTCATGCATCGTTTTCTTTCCTTCCGCGCCCCACCAACAGGACATTCCAAGGCGTTCCAACTTTCAGTCAATTATAACTGCACTTAATCCATATCATGTAAGTGATATATTTCACCTTAATTGCATGAGTTGTTCCATGGCCATAACTCATTCAGGGCTTCGGGCAGCTCCCAAGGCACCGATGTCACTGATCGCGCTGATCGCGCGCTTTGGGGTCGCGATCGTACCCCAAGTGGCCTGGCATGGTGCCCCTGACAGCTTGAAATCCTCAAACCCTATGAATACAGAGAAAAAAGTCCGAAACAAACTGTCTTGGCAATCAATATCATCAAATTAGATCAAATTAGCGGGTTTCCTGTAAATTTTGTTCCATCCAATTCACTAAACAAATAGATGGTGATGGTGAGAGTAATTTCCTATATTGGCAGAGGCAAGAAGGAACCATTACAAACCCCGAAGGAAATGAAGAAAAGTAACAAACACATACGAGCCCTACAAACAATACAGAATATGTTGTGCCCACTGGCGGTGCTCATCACTGCGCGTGGGCATCAGTGACTTTTAGGTCACAGCCAACTGTAACTTTTAGGTGAAAGCGACGTGACTTTGGCTCAAAGTAGACACCTTCCACTTCAAGATGAGACTCACCTTTCTGAATGTCATCCTCATATCATCTCCAGAAATGCGTCTTCTGGAGGTTTCCCTGATATGCCTTTTTTTCCCGTGAGCAGTAACTCCTGCTGATCCAAACTGTTTCTTGTTCCCACAAAGTATGTTCCCACGCACACGTTTGCAAAAGAGAAAAATAAAGTAGGGACCAGGGGCACATGTATGCTCAAAAAATATCAAACAAATACTCCGCGATGTGTATATTTTTGTTATCCCGTGACCATCCACATGTAGATAACTCCTTGGAAATCCTTGGAACCAACCTGGGATATCAGCACTTGATCGAATCTACTGTACACGCAACAAGCTGCATGACTGGATGAGTCAGTTCAATTTAATTATCTCCCAACCATTCATGGCTCTAATCAAAATTCGGGACCCGTTTGCTGTACCCAAAGAAGTCCTCCTCAAAAAAAATTAAATTGGAACTTCCCAAATTCTAATCACCTCCGGGAGTTTATTGAAATTTTCGACCGCAACCGCAAGATCACCCAAATTATAATTTTGAAACACCCACCCTGCCAGAAAGACTCGGATTGAATCTGAAAACGCCAGGAGCGCGACTTAGCCAGTCCTCGCAATGCTGATAGTAAGCGTGAAGTGAGAGGCGCCCAGACTGTCCCAAAGGAAATGGTTTCCGTTCTGGTTTATGAGCCAGTTTGCTGGATTGAGGGTCCATGTGGAACAATCATGTTTAAGAAAGCACCCTAAAGGAGGAAATTCGGTAAGGTCAATTGCTGACATTATGTTCGATCGCTAATTGCTCATTTTTGCAGCTGCGGCAAAGCTGACAAAAATGATCGACAACAATTCAGGCAGTGATAGGCAGTGATTATAGGTTCAAAGCCCCAATTCCACTGCCCCATCCAACCACCATTTTTGTTCCAGTGGCGTGGGTGGGATATGAACAAATGCAAATGTAAAATCATGATACCACGAACTGACAAGACATTTGTTTAGCTCAAAATCGTATGCCTGGCTATGCCTGGTATACCTCTACATACCACTACTACAAGTGTGCGTAACCCGACAAATCCCTTCGCTCTCACGTACGTGTCATTGTGACATTGCCCACTTTACGGGTGACCCCTGGGACCCCAGATTCAAAGACTAAAACCCAACAGGCACTGCTGTTGGGACCATCTTGGGTTCGACGAATTCTTGGTTGTTTTGTTCCACAAGGTACCTGATGGGGCCTGCCAACCCCTTTGGAGTGGTAGATAGCCCTGATGTTAACTAATTATATAGATAGATAAATCCTTGTTTGGGTTTGACAGTAACACTAGTGCACAAAATCACGTTTTCAGGGTTCCCTTTTGATCAATTGGCCAGGGTTTCCAAATCAGTACAACCATGTTCTTCTCGAAGGCTCTATTGTTGCAAAGCAAACGGCGAACGTGAAAAACACCAGCATAAACATGCGTCATGAAAACAATGCACACAAAGGAATAACAATAAACACAAAACATAAACAAGCACCTTACTTCGTGCGATTCACACCGTGACATATTTTCTGATATATATATATATTGTGTGTGTTGAAAAATAAATCGTTATCTATCATATATTCTGACATGGTACCTGGCATCCTTTCTGACATTCTATCTGGCATTTTATCTAGCTAATTCTCTATCTAGCAGCTAACATATATCCCGACATCCTCTCAGTCTCACAGTTTGTCTAGCATGCTATATTTCACATTATATCTTATACGTTGACATTGTTTCTGACATGCTATCTGGAATCCTATTTGGCATTCTATCCGGCATTATATCTAAATTTATTTGAATTTCCGTTTATATAAATCTATTTGATATGTTTTATCTGACATGCTATCTGACATTCTACCTGGCGTTCTGTCTGATCTACCAGCAGGTTAGAATACAAAAATCGTTATCCAATAAAAATAAATAATGATGATCACAGCGAAAAACAATGATAATTGATAGAATGAAATTAGTTTCACACAAATAGGAAAAACATTCAGAACAATAAAACTCAGTACCGACAGTTAAAAAAAGTGGATGGTTGTGAAGACCTGAGTGGCTTGATCAGATTGATCATAGTTGATAGGTTGTTAATACATGCATAGTTACCCTCTGGTTGTTTAACATAGCCATGGAAAATGGCCCATTTATAGATGATTTCCATGGCTATGTTAAATAACCAGGTGGTAATACCATTATTTCTAAGGTTTCGATCATCCTTTTGGTAGTTGATCGGATCCACCAACTGCCACAACAGCGTCCTGGTGCTGTGGCAGGGCGCGCACGCGCTGAGGCGGGCCGCGAGGTGAGATGGCCTCACTGCTTCGAAGAAAACGTCGAGAAACATTTCGGACAACAAAAAACGGAAAAAAACAAACACAAGGGTTATTATAAGCATAAGAATCACAATTTTAATATGTTTATTTTAATGATGATTAATCACATTAACATTGCATTCTTCTTTCCCAGAAGTGGGGATTTAACAGCGAAAAAAATCGGGATTTGCACATCAAACATGCATGTGGATTTTGCGATAGAGATAGATTACTGGTGATGTAACTGACAAACATTGGACTTTAGCTAACAGAAAGAGGACACATGACTCACATGACCAATTAATATCCAATTAATTAATCCACGCGAACAGGTCCGTGTTTTCTTTCTTTTCACCAAGCGAAGATTATTGTGTGTACGGAAAGAAATGGCCGTGTAAGACATGCACTTTATACCGATGAATTCGCTGGTTTGCTTTCAGGGATTTTTGAAACAGGCGATCAGGAAACATCAGGAAACCATGTTTCTTCATCAGCAAACATATTGAATGTTAGGCCATCCGAGCCCACCCTATCTAGGCCATCCTATTCCAACCAGTTTCGAGAAACATCAACCCCGCAAAACTGGCGATTTATGCGTGCCAGAAAAAATGTCCGTCGGAGGATCCATTATCTCCGACTTCTTCATTTTCGAGAGCGTCAGTGAATATAGCGTGGCAATTGCGATGAAGTTGCCGACTCAGCTTGGGGAGGGATCGAACGGGGTTGAATCATCTTCAAAAAAAACATACCACATAAATCTAGTCCATATGTTCTTGGGGGCCCTGTGCTGTGGAACCCCCATGGGTGCCATGTCCCGACTATGGGGTAGCCAACTTTTCTTGCAGATTCATGATGCCCAAAATTTGGAAACCTAGCACAGGGGCAGTGACCCCTGGCCAAAGAAGTGAATGGGGGGAGATCATTTTCAGGCTCTCGGCAGAGTGTGCGCAGGGCTCATAGTGCAAGAGGTCGACATTGTGCAGCCCTAACATGTATAAATACGTATAATATATATATATAATTATAATTATATGTATGTGTGTGTGATTACATGTGTCTATATAATAAAAATAAAAATGCACACAAACACAATCACATACACACACACATATGTATATATACATATATATATACACACACTCTTGTGATTTTTCTGAATACACAGTAACACTGCTAAAGCGTCAAATCTAAACCAGCTTCCTCATAACAAGCTGTACAACTTTCATGTGAAACGCCAAATTTCTCCAAATCCGCGTTGAAGATCTTGACGGCCTCTGCATAGACAGGACGATCACTTTCATCCACCCAGCCATTCAAAATCGCCGTGTCGTAGGTGCTGGTAGCGTTTGTTCTGCGGTTATCGGGCCTGGTGTCCAGAAATTCGAGGCTGCGACAGGGTCCTCCGAATTTTGCATGGAACAGGCAAATGGAAAGCGACCACTCTTCTTGCAAACCCACGAAAGCAAAGCCTTCCCTCAAGCGCTCCAATGCCATCAGAACATCGGCCTGCTGAGGCTGCTGAGCCGGGGCCTGGCTTCGCGATTCGGTGACTTCAAAAAACATGTGCATTGTCTCTTGTCAACATATTGCAGTGAATAAAATATCCTTGTTATATCGCACAGTTGGTTTGTTTTCTATTGTTTTCTTATGTTTGTGCAAGAAACACCCTGGGGAGTTCTGTAATGCTCCGAGTGTTTTTGAGCTCTACATGCTCTATGACTCTATGACCCTTGTTCCCGTTGTCTGGTGTTTATATGTGCTTATGGGAAAATCCTGGCATAATCCTAAAACAGATATATATTATATGGTGGTAAATGGATGTCCTCTCACCATCATTAGGGAATCCATACAATGGGCATATCAACTTCAATTCATGGGGCATGATCAGCCCCTTTTAAGGGAAAACTACCAATGTTTTGACAATGGGTCATCCCACCCTATATTATTCCATCAGGGATGAACTGCAAGGGGCCGGCTACTTACTGCAGCAAACACGTTCTAAGTGTTAAATCCCCGGTACGTTCTAAGTGATGAATCTTGATATTTGGACGTTCTAAGTGTATGGTTTTCGACGTTCTAAGTGCAAGGCTTAGAACGTAAAAAAAAACAGTAAT